>ERZ761602.306-NODE-306-length-114219-cov-9.389624_pt1 | contig 114219 bp, 78 predicted proteins | sample MGYA00512165_ERZ761602 | MGnify/ENA primary metagenome ERZ761602 (study PRJEB28899, sample SAMN02445085) | bioreactor sludge metagenome | biome: EBPR sludge; isolation source: Thorneside wastewater treatment plant | place: Australia: Brisbane, Thorneside...
TGTCGTTGAGGCTGACGGCGCGGTCGCGGTCGGCGTCGGCGATGAGGAAGAAGAAGCTGAAGCGGTGCTCGCTGATCATGCCGGGCACGCCGAGTTCGCTGATGATCGAATCGAAGTTGCCGTCGGGGATCATCCCGCTGACGCCCTGGTTGGAGTGGCCGGGGAATGAAAGCTCATACATCTCGTCGCCGCTGTCGTATGCGAGGCTCATCGCCGCGCGGTCGACGGTGGTGTTGGTGGTGAGATGATCGATGACGATATCGTCGGCGGTGAATTCGCCGGTGACCGGCTGATTGAACTGATAGTAAACATGCTGCGGAGCGGTTTTGTAGTGCAGGTCAACATCGTCGATGGTGACGGAGAGGAGTTGGCGGCGTTCGAGCATTTCTACGACCGGCTGAATTGCCTCGGAAACACAGTGAAATGCCTGATTGGACTCGATTGCAGACAAAAGTATCCCGCCCTCAGCCCCGGCACGGCGTTTGCGGACGGACGGACGACAACAACCGGAAGATCTTAGACACGAACATGAAATGCCCCATAGGCCCAAGGCCTGGTTTTTCCACCCACTAACCCTTCCCCACGAAGTCATCATTGCTCGGCTGCACCCCAACGGGATATTGAAAGCCGAATCAACGACTCCTTACCTATGCGGAGGATCCCACGGAAATGGCATTTGTCAACAGGAAAATGGCATATTTTGTAAGTGATGATGCTGAATGGAGTTGGGGAAAAGAGGGGGTGATGACGCGCGGGGGTGCGGAGAGCGCGGGGAAGCGCGCGGGGGCATTGCGCGGAAAATCGCGCGGGGAGCCGGGGCGGCGCTAGGGCTCTGCCCCGGCGTGGGGGGGGGCCTACTCTGGAGTGTGGGGTGGGGCACACAACGGGGGCAATCTGTTAGGGTGTGGCTAGTACTTAGTTTGGTTGTAAGTTGTTTTGGGGTAATGAGTTAGGTGGCGTGTTGCAAATTGTTCCGCGCGGAACAATTGTTGCGTGCTGGTTGCTGGTTGCTGGTTTTTGGGATTTGGGATTTGGGATTTGGTAATTGGTTCTTGGTCGTTCGGTTTTGGTCATTGGCTTTGTGTTTCTTGCTGCGAGGAATCGGCGGTGGCGGGGGCTGTGCCATCAAGCCGTCGCAGACCCTCCCCCCAACCCCCTCCCGGAGTACCAGGCGGGGGAGATGGAACATTGTTCCGCGCGGAACAATGTGCCAACTCCTCTGCGCACTGCCGACTGCCCTCTGCGCACTGCCGACTGCCGACTGCCGACTGCGAATTATTCCGCGCGGAACAATTGCGTTGTTGAGGGTTGCTGGTTGTTGATGTTTTGGGTGACGCCGATGAAGTGTTGGCCCTACTTCCGGCGCTGCTGCAGCATCCATTCCCTCAGTGCCGGATCGCGGTAGGCGACTGTCCACACGTCGTGCCCAAGCCCGCCGGGGGTGGTGAGTTTCGCGTTGCCGCCTGATGCGTTGATGCGCTTGACCATTTCCTTACTCGCCCCGCTGCTCACGGCCCAATCGGTGCTGTAGTGCCAGCACCAGATGGGCGTCGTGGTCAGCATGCTCACGCCCTCGTAAAACGAGTATCCACACATCGGCACGAGTGCGGCAAACCGGTCGCGATACTTTGCGCCAATGCGCCAGGTTCCGTAGCCACCAGTGGATAAGCCAGTCAGTATCACGCGATTGGGATCGATACTGTATTTTCGGGTGGCCTGATCGAGCGCGGTGATGGCGATCTTTTCATGCTCCGGGCTGTTCCACCCCCCGCCGTTGCATTGGGGGAAGATGACGATGAAGGGGAAGTTGTTGGCGTTTTTCTTGGCTTCGGGGCCGATGCCCACGGAAGTGGCTGCACGGCCATCGCTGCCGGATTCAAATCGGCCATGCAGAAAGACAATTGCCGGATACTTGTTCTGGGGGTTGTAATTGTTCGGGAGAAAGACCGCGAATTGTCGATCACCAAAGCCTTCGAGCTTGTCATAAACAAACCCGGTAGCCGTGTTAGACCCAGCTGCCGGGGGTGTGGTAGTGCCCGATGATGAGCACCCTGCAACCCACATCAAAAGACAAACCTGAACCGCAACGAAGAAATGCCGCATGAATCACTCCTGAACCAGAAACCTGACTCCTCGCCTCAACTATCCAATTGAGCGAGCGGGAATGAAAACAGGATTGCGGCCGATTTGCAAATTTTACCCGGGTTGCGTGGGTTGATCGAAACACCCCGGAGTCTATTCTAAAGCCAATGGCTCGACTCCGCGATTTGCCCCATGTGATGAAGACCGTCGGACCGGTTCAGTTCTGCCTTCGCGTCGGGCGGGAAACGCTCGATGACAGCGTGTTTACCTGGGCTGCAGCGCTGGCGTATTCCTGGATGTTCGCCATCTTTCCCTTCCTCATCTTCCTGCTCGCGCTGCTGCCCTATGTGCCAGACCAGTACAAGAAGCCCGTGCAGGATCAGTTGAACGAGCAGATCACCTATGTCGCGCCCAGCGAAGCGGGCAACGCGCTTCGTTCGACGCTCAACGAGCTCCTCAACCCCAACCGTGCCACCGGCGGGCTGCTGAGCATCGGCATCCTCGTCGCACTCTACGCAGCCAGCGGGGGAATGAATGCCACCATGGCGGCGATGGATCGGTGCTATGACGTGGAGATAGGCCGCAAGTTCATCGTCCAGCGATTCGTGGCTGCGGTGCTCACTGTAACGGTCGCGACGCTCATTCTGCTCGTGCTGAGCCTGGTCCCGATCACCACGCAGATCGTCAGCAGCGACACCGTTCGGCAATATCTCAACCTTGAAGGCGTCTGGGGTTACGTCTTCAACTTCTCGCGTTACTTCATTGCGTTGATGCTCTGCCTGACAATCCTGTCGCTGATTTACCACTTCGGCCCGAGCGTGCGATCGCATTGGTCATGGATTTCGCCGGGTTCGATCTTTGTAGTGCTGGTCTGGGCGGTGCTGGCGTTCGCGTTTCGTTACTACATCGATAACTTCGGGGCCGCGAGCTATGCAAAGACCTATGGGGTTGTCGGTTCGATTGCGTTACTGCTACTGGTGCTTTACGTCGATGCGATTGTGCTGCTCATCGGTGCGGAGATAAACAGTGAGATCGATTTTGCGGTATTGGGCCTTACCAGCAGCGCGAATCGAGCGCACATTACTCCGCCGCGGGAAGGCTTGAGCGACCGGGAAAAGCTGATGCTGCTGGAACTGCAACGCCGCCGGCCCGGTGCAACGGCCATGGCCGCCATGGCCGCGCGCGGGGAAGCCGTCGCCACCGCCGACGATCCGGCCGCGAGTGGGCCGATTTATCCGATGGGCAACAGCCTGAAGAGGGACCGTCCCACGGATGATCCTCCCAATGATCCGCCAAAAGCCAACGCCTGAAGAAGTCTACTGCGTCGCGACGCGCCAGATGTTCCAATCACCGCCGCGATTGCTACGGAAGTAGATGTAAGCGCCAGTCGGGTCCCACGCAGGGCAATCATCCTGACTGCCGTTGGTGGTAATCTGAATCGGCTGCTCGGGGCGCGTCAAATCGAGCACCCACACGTCGAGATTATTGCGCTTCTCTTCATCCACACCCCGATCGCTGACAAAAGCGATCTTGCTTCCGTCTTTATTCCAGACGGCATCAAACTCATCTACATCGGGTGTGTTGGTAAGATTCTCCGGCACCCCACCTCGGTCGCTCATTCGGAACAGATCACGCTTGCCAGTCTTTTCATTAATCGCGCTGAACAGGATCGAATCGTTCTTCGGATTGATCCTTGGCTGCGTACCGCCCATCTGTGTCAGGTCGGTTCGGCTCACGGTGCCAAGCTGCGTGGAGAAGATGCGGGGATCGGCACGCGTATCAATCAGCGACTGGTAAAACAACCGTGGCTTGGCATCGCTGTCGAGGTTGGGCCAGAGGTCGTTGCTTTCGCCGCTGGTAAGGTTGGTCACCCCGGGCGCGCCCACTGCCGACATAGTCCACACGCTCAGCCTCCGACCCGCGCGGTTGCTGGAAAAGACAATCGTCTCTCCGCCGGGCGAATAGGAGGGAGTGAGATCGAGGGACTTGCCATCGGACAGAAATTCGACCCCGCCCGTGGCATCGGTCTTGGTGGTAACCAGTTGCGAACGGAAGTCGGTTGGTTCACGCCCGAGAATGAGCGTGGTAAACAACAACCGCGACCCATCCGGGGAGACGGTGAGCGTATCGATCTGCGTCCCCTTGGGCATGCGCGTCATCTGCACCGGCGGTTCTTTGCTCGAACCCTCGGACGTATCCTTTGCGGCGATCGTCTGCACCCGCGTCGGGGTTGCCAGCCAGCCCTCATCCGATCGTTTCATCTCCGGTTCGAGCAGGCTCACGGGCATCGTGAGGATTTCCCGGAGGGTCACGGTGTAATCCGTCTTCCCGCCGTCCCAGCCGATGTTCAGATTCGCCGGGTACCATTCGCTTGTTTCGGTGCGCTTTAGCACGGTCGCCATGTACGTCTTCAAATCCCCGGCATCATTGGTCGGCGGGAAGGTGAGCTTGACGCTGGTGACGCCCGCGGCATCGCGGGGCAACTCGCGGCCGTCGATCGTGACAATCGCTCCGGCGGGATCGGTGGTGATCTTCACGGCCTTGCTCTTGGCAAGCAGATCGATGCTGTAGTCGCTCTGGCCGTCATCCCAACTGATGGTCTTCTCGATCGGATCGAAGCCCGCCTTCACAACCTTCACCGTCTGAGGAACATAACTGTTGGCTTCACTGTCATAGGGAAAGGCGCGATTGGACAGCGTCACCGGCGTCGTGCCCACATTCTCGCCATCGATGAACACCGAAGCGCCGGCCGGGCGCGTGTTGATCGACACGTCCTTGCGCATGGGTTCCAGCCGCAGGGTGTAGACCATTTCCGTGCCAGCCCAGGTGACCACCGCCTGCGATGAAGAAAATCCTGTGCGTTCTGCCGTGAGCGTGTGCGTATTCCAGTTGTTGCGCGCGTCCACAGTAAACTCAAGCTCGGCGGTGGTGGTACTCACGCGTTCGGGGCCGATCGGGCGACCATCCACCATGACCGTTGCCGGCACGGGCACGACATTCACCGTGACGCGCTTCGATTGCGGCTTCAACTCGACCAGCAGCGATGTGCGGTCAAAATCGCGCGTCAGATTGACAGTTTGATCTTTGAAGCCGAGCCGGGAAACCTGCACCCGCCGAACGTCGGTCTCATTATTGAATGTAAAGACTTCGGTGATCGGGCCTTTGCCCCGGTCCACGCCTTCGATCTTGATCAACGCATCCGCCGGCTTGGCGGAGATGGTTATCTCCTTCGAGACGGCGCAGCCGGAAGCAACAATCGGAATCACACATAACAATAGCCAGAGGCGATGCATTAGAGTCTCCTAGACCCATGAGAATGCAGCCAACCCCGCTCGGACGCAAGTACCCCCGTGCGTCGCGACATATTCACTCGGTCAAGCCGCGCGCCATCCTGCCTTGGTGTCCGCCGAGGCCGATGGAGATGGCAATTCGGCCATACTGCGCGCACATTCGCTCGATGAGTGTGCGGGATGCGACTCCTGCGTGTCAGAAACGATGCCGAGATTTGCGATCACGGCGGCTTTACAAACCAACAAAGCCCTTCCGATTACGGCTAATCAGCCCGACGAATCAGATTGAAGTGGGCGCCTCGGCAGGTTGGGGCATGAGGTCGATCCGCACCCGGTTCACCTTCTGGGGTTCGGCATCGAGGATCGTATATCGAACAAACGCATGTTCGATGACAGTGCCGGTTGGCGGGATACGCCCGATGGTCGTCGTAATGAACCCGCCGAGCGTATCAAAGCCGGCGTCTTCGGGCAGGTTGAGGCCGAACTGCCGGTTGAGTTCGTCGATGTAAATGCGCGCGTCGGCGTCTGCGGATTGATCGGTGAGACGCTTGAAGAGTGCCTGTTCGAGCGGCTCGTGCTCATCGCTGATATCGCCGACGAGTTCTTCCATGATGTCTTCGATGGTCAGCAGTCCGGCCGTTCCGCCGTACTCGTCGAGGACGATTGCGATGTGAATCTTCTGCACGCGAAAGTCGCTGAGCAGATCGCGGAGGATTTTTGTCTTGGGAACATACAGGGGCTGTCGCATCACGCTTCGGATATCAAACCGTTCGGCGGGCGCGCCGACATACTTGAGCAGATCGCGCGCATAAAGCACACCCACGATGCGGTCGAGCGTCGCTTCATAAAGTGGAATCCGACTGTGGCCCGACTCGGCCAGCGCGAGCTTGACCGATTGCAACGACGAATCGATCGGCAGCGCGATGATCTCGGTGCGCGCAGTCATGATCTGGCTGACAGTGGTATCACCAAACTCGATGACGGAGGTGATCATCTCGCGTTCGGTTTCATCGACCACGCCTTCCTTTTCCCCTTCTTCGACCGCCGAGAGGATTTCCTGCTCGATCTCGTCATGCTTTTCGGTCTGTTCGTCGCCCCGCGTGCGCGAACCACCGGCAAGCCGGCCGACGATGGCATCAACCCCGTTCATCAGCCGGGTGAGCGGGAGCAGTAACACGCGCCAACCCATTAGAAACCGCGCGTGGCTCGCGATGATGGCCTCCGCCGCGTGGCGACTGAGCGCGTGGGGGATAGCGACCGAGCAAGCCCCACATATCACCGCCGTCGCCCCGACCGCAATGCCATAGTGGAACCACTTGTTCCACTCGGGGTTGGCCGACAGTTCGAGAATGAAAATGAGCACCAGCAGATTGGCGAGCAACCGACCGACCGCCGTCGTGAAGATAAGATCGTTGGCGCGCTCGAGGAGCAGTTCATAGAGGTGTTGCTCGCCGCGCCGATTGAGTGCTTCGGCAAGCTTGGCGCGCGAGAAGTCTCTGAGGGAGTAGGTGAGGGTTGAAAACAGCATCGCAAGCAACGACGCGCAGAACGCGCCGAGGGTTGACCACACGTCGATCGTCATGGATGAAAGCCTTTGGCTCGTCGGCGGGACACCGAAGGGGGGTAGAACACTTTCCCAAGTCCCAGTGATTCCAAGATGTCGTCTTCTCTCCGATGCATTCGGTTGAAACCACGCTTCGTTCTATCGTCGTACCCGGCCAGATGCAACACGCCGTGAAGGCAATAGAGAAGTAATTCATGCCTGAGAGGCACCCGATTGGCGCGAGCACTGCGGCGGGCAATCGGCACGCAAATGACGATTTCGCCAGCGGTTACGCGTTGACGGGGGTCGTATTCAAGCTCAAAGGTCAGCACGTCGGCAGGGCCGGGCAACTGCATGAACTCCATGTGCAGCCGGGCACTATCGGCGTTGCCAACCAGAGCGATGGAAAGCTCGTCGAGACGTGATTGCAGCATCGCATGAATGGCCAGCATTTGCTTGCGAAGAAAGGCAGAATGCCCGGTGCGCTGACGGTCGGCGATTTCCAGAGTGAAGCCCATCGTGACTACATCGCCACCGAAGCTCCGGAGTCGGGCTGGGCCTTTGGTGCCGATTCCAGAATGCCCGCGTTGCTGGGGTAGGCAATCCGGCTGTGGTAGATCCCGAGAAGGCTCTTGAGCAGGCTTCGCTTGATGCGCTCGATGTCGCGCATGGTCAGTTCGCAGTCATCCAACTGCCCATCGTCGAGCCGACGTCGGGTCATCTCCTCGACGAGGTTTTCCAGCAGGCCGGGCGTTGGCTCGGACATGGCTCGCGCCGCCGACTCACAACAGTCGGCGAGCATGATGATGCCCGCTTCGCGCGACTTTGGCTTCGGGCCGGGATATCGATACTGCGTCTCGCTCACATCGGAACCGGCCTCGGCCTGCCGAATGGCACGATCATAAAAGAACTCGACAAGCGTCGTGCCATGGTGCTGTTGAATGAACGGGAAAATGCTCGTCGGCAGGTTGTACTCCTTCGCGAGTTCGATGCCGTCTTTCACATGTCCGATGATGATGAGCAGACTCACGCTCGGTGAGAGATTGATGTGACGGTTGACCCCGTCGTGCTGGTTTTCGACGAAGTACTCGGGCTTGTTAATCTTGCCGCAATCGTGGTAGTAGCTACCGACGCGGCAGAGCAAGCTGTTGCCGGCGATCGCCTCGGCGGCCTCTTCGGCCATCGCGGCCACTTGCAGGCTGTGATTCCATGTGCCCGGCGCCTCGGCGGCGATGCGCCGGAGCAGCGGCTGGCTCACGTCGGCAAGCTCGAGCAGCGTCATGGACGTCGTAATGCGGAACAGCTTCTCAATGAACGGCAGGATACCCAGAATGATAAACCCAACACCCAATCCGGCGGCACCGGCGTGGAGGCAATTGCGCACGATGAAGCTCAACGGGTCGGCCTGCAGAAGCCCCACCGCGCCCGCTGCCACGATCATCGCCACTGCAGCCAATCCACCCACTTCGATGAGCTTGCTGCGTGTACGAATCTCATCGAGCATCACACACGCCGTGGCGATGCCCGCCATCAAGATCAGCAGGAAGCCTGTATCTTCCGAAACTGCCAGCGTCACGAGCAGCGCGTGAATCGCTCCAATGCCAATGCCAAACCGGCGGTCATAGACGATTGACATGATCATCGACACGAGCAGCGTCGGCGCGAGCGCGAACACATAAAACGGCTGGCTCGATATCCCGGCGAGTTGTGCCACCAGCAGGGTTGCGAGGAGCAGCAGCGCGATCGACAAACCTCGCGCATGATTGCGGACAATGCGCGGCTGAAACTCTGCAATGTACGCACACAAGATGCCGGTCAGTACTGACACCAGCAACAGGAGGCCAAGCGCGTTGATCCAGCCGGAGCGGTCGTCTCCGGCATTGAAAGCCGCCGACTCCGCGCGAAGCACTTGCCAGTCGCGGTCGCGCACCTCGCCGCGCGGGACGATGACCTGATTCGCTGCAAAGACAATATCGCCGGCATTTTTCGGCACCGCTTCTGCGGCGCGGGCCATGGCCTGTGCCGTCGCCGACTCGTCGAGCGTGTGGGTCGGACGGAGCCACTTGAGCGTCAGCCGCATCACCACAGGCTGCATGATCGCCGGAAACGCCTCGACGCTGCGCTGCAGCCTCGCCCCGAGTTCTTCGTGCATCTTCGGCGCAAACGTCAGCTCTCCGCGCACACTCCCGCGACGAGGAATCACGATCGAACGATCAACCTCGGCAAGCCGGCTCTCATCGGGGATGACGATCAGATCAACCTTGCGAGCTGATTCTACAAACGCCGCTACCTGGTCTTCATAGCTCGCTTTTTTATTGTCGCTCGTGCCCGCCTCGCGCAGGCGGGTGAGTGCGGCACCTTCCACAACGCCCTGCAATTCCGGCGGCAACTCGGCCTCGCTCAAACCTGCCAGCCGGGAAGGGAGATCGTTCAGTTTGCCTTGGATGAAATCCCAGGGATTGGGTTCTTCGCGATAGACCCTCGGCTGATCGCTTCGCGCCTTGTTGCGCGCCTCGGTAAGCTGATCAATGTCATGGTAAACAAAAGCCGTGCGTGCCACGATGTCATGCGGCGCGAACTGCCCCGGCTTGAGCGGGATCACCTGCGCCCGCAGCGACATCACCACCATCACCAGTGCAACGAACACCACCGCGATCCAGAATGAGCCGACCGAACCGTCGGCGCGGCGCAGTTCCCACCACTGGCGAAAGGTGTCCGGCCGACCGGCGCGAATGTGCGCTCGACGGGTTCCGGGTTTGGCGGGCACTATAGGCATCTTGCTCTCACTGCAGGCTCACCCAGGCTCGATTCAGCATCATACCACGATCACTCTACGTCCGACGGTCTCACGGGGTATCGTTGCCTTCCCCGGGGTCGCCATCGGGGAAATGCCCACGGCTCGACGGTCTATCATTCGAAGTTCTGTCATTCGAGGTTCTGTCGTAGGCATCGACAATGCTCTGCACCAGCCGGTGTCGGACGATGTCGCCGCGCTCCAATTCTACCATCGCGATGCCTTTGATTCCCTTTAGCCGCTCTGTCGCGTCAATGAGCCCGCTTCGCTCGCGGGGGGGCAGGTCTACCTGGCTGGCATCGCCGGTGATGATCATCTTGCTATTATGACCCAGACGCGTCAGAAACATCAGCATTTGCGCCACGGTCGTATTCTGAGCCTCATCAAGAATGATGACCGAGTCGTTCAGAGTTCGGCCTCGCATAAACGCGAGCGGAATGACCTCGATCACATCGTTGACCATGAACCGCTTCACCTGCTCAAAATCCATCATGTCATGAAGCGCGTCAAAAAGCGGGCGAAGATAAGGATTCACCTTCGCCTGTAGATCGCCGGGCAGAAAACCCAGTCGCTCCCCGGCCTCGACCGCCGGGCGCGCCAGCACGAGGCGCTTCACCTGGTTTCGCTTGAGCATACTGGCTGCCGCGGCGACGGCGAGGTAGGTCTTGCCGGTGCCTGCCGGGCCGACGCAGATCGTCAAGTCGTTGCCGAAGATCGCTTCGATATACGTTTTCTGCCCGGCGGTCTTCGGCTTGACGGCGGCGGCCTTGGAATAAACGTCGATCTCGCCCTCGCGGGCGCGATCGTCTGCGCGCATCGCGCCGCTGAGAGCTTCGGAGACTTCTTCGACGCTAATCCAGTCCTGCTTACGGAGCTTGCGCTGCATCTGCTCGATCACCGCGGCAGCTTTGGCAACCTGGTCGGGCTCGCCCGATAACTTGACCTCGTCGTTGCGGTTCATCAAGGTCACGCCGAGGCTTTCGCGAATCATCCGCAGGTGCTTGTCGGCCGAGCCAAACAGGGCGAGCTTCTTCGAGGGTTGTTCGAGCAGGATGCTGAGGTTCATGAGTGCCGGAGTTTTCGTATCCCAGCGCATCGGGGCACCGCGATCGGTCGACGATTGCGTCTGTTACATACATTGTTGCCCGCGAATGGCCCGGTGTCGAGCGCCGCAAGATTGTCCACCGTCTGCAATGGTTCGCCAACAGGACCACACATGTTAATAACGCGACCTTGCTGCCGACGCAGTGGCCCGGGCAAGTCGCGGGCCCGGGAAGCGCCATCCGCTCAGTACGGACTCATAAGTGCATTTCTGATAGCACTTTATGTCATCCCAGATGGTGCCCTACCGGGTTGTTTCCGCCTGCTGGTGAAAGCAGCTATTTGAGCGTTATTGGACGATTGTCTGTCACCGATGCAGCCCGATCGCTGTGTTGGCAATCTGGCAAACATCCACCGTCGGTGACCGACAATCGTCCTGAATCGTCTGTAAGGCTTTGCGAACACGCGTCTTCCGGAGTCTGGGTGAAAAATGTGCCGCGAGCGTCCGGTTCGCGGCGAAATAGAACGGCGTGTTTTTGTGAGGCAGGGTCGAAATCGGGTCCGGCCAGCGATAAGGTCTACGGTCTGCCCGGGCGCAAGATAGCCGCGGTGTTTCGGGTTGGCCCGATCGCGCGCCTTGCATTGCGGCACGGGTGAGTTTTCGTTGGACGAGCCGCCCCACGATGCGCGCACACGAAGAAAGCCATTCACCGCCGCTGCAGCGGAACGACGATGAAGACATGTCGAAGCACATGGCGTCTTTCGAGCGCGCCGTGCAGGCCCATTCGCGCACGCTCTGGTCGGTTGCCGCGAACGTCCTGGGCCGGCGGGAAGGTGCGGAAGATGTCGTTCAGGAAGCGGTAGTCGTCGCGCTAGGTAAACGGCACGAGTTTCCGCGAGTGGAAAATTTTGTGGCGTGGATGGCGCAGATCGTCCGTTATGTCGCCCTGAACCGGCGGCGGTTCAACCGCATTCGCATTGCCGAAGGAGATGACAGGCTCTCGCAGGTCGCCGGTGACGAAGTCGGCGGCCCACCGCCCGACCAGTTGTTAAGCATGCAAGGCGCACTCAAACATGGCGAAGCGTTGTTCGACGACCAGGTTCTCCGCGCCGTCAACGCGTTGGATGAAACCCCGCGTGCCTGCCTGCTGCTGAGGGTGTTAAACGACCTGAGCTACAAGGAGATCGGACAGGTTCTCGAGATACCCGAAGGCACGGCGATGAGCCATGTCTTCCGGGCACGCAAGTTACTGATGCAGCGGCTGGGCGAGCGTTCGCCCGGCCCGGAGCGAATGGCATGACATACGACGATCCACAATATGAACTCATCGCGTATGTCGAGGGCGCATTGTCGCCCGAACAGGCATCGCAGTTTGAGGCGAAGCTCGCAGCATCGGAGAGCTTGCGCGAGCAATTGATGCTGCTTAAGCAAGCTGATGAACGGCTTCGGTATGGATTTGCCGCCCCCGGATTTGTAAAGATCGACTTCGCCGCCGCGCGCCGGGCTGCGGGGGTCGGCGACGGGGCACCGACAGAGCCTCGCCGAGCCAACTGGCGATGGGCGCGCGTCGCCGCCGCTGCGCTGGCCGCGGTCATTACGGTGGTCGCGGTGCTGCAGTGGGTTCCGCGCGGCGCCGCCCGGGTCGTCGCCACCGCCGAGGGGCTTTACGACGCCCAGGTCCGCAGCGGGTTCGTGCCCGACCACGTCTGCACCACTGACGAAGACTTCATCGAGTACTCGCGCAACATGCTCGGGGTGCCGCTTCTGGCGCAGAATGATGCATCGATCCAGATCGTCGGCTGGGTGTACGCCAACCGGACCATCTACCGCGATCTGGGTGTGAGTGAGCGTACCCGGATCATCCTGGCAAAGGTCGATGGCACTGAAGTGGTTTTGCTGCTCGATCCTGCCGATTCCACCGGCCCGACCCTCGACCCGGCCGCTGCAAGACGCCTGCGATTGTTTGAATCCAACGTCGCCGGGGTCGATCTGTTCGAGATCACGCCGCTCGATGCGCCGCTGGTCAGCCGGAAGTTCAAAGCCATGTGAGCCGCTCACCCGGGGAGACTCACCCCAAGCGAGGCAGGCGCCACCGCCATGGCGCTTTCTTCAGAAGTTTCTTTCATACGCACTTCGAGCGCGTTAGCATGTCACTAAACGCAAACTTTCCGTTCCTCTTCACCCTCGTGAGGCCGACATGCTTAAGTGGGTTTTTGCTGCCGTTATCTCGCTCCTGACGCAAGCGAGCTTCGCTGTCAGCCCGGCGGAATTGTATCTGGCGGGGTTGGACGCACTCGAAGCCGGCAAGTTCATCGATGCCGCCGGGCAGTTTGAGAAGGCGATTGATGAAGATGATGAAAACGCCGATTTCCGCATTGCATACGGCGTGGCACTCACGCTGGCGGAGAAGCTCCCCGAAGCCGAGAAGGCGCTGAATCGGGCGATCAAGCTCTCCAACAACGCGGACGAAGCCCGGCTGTGGCTTGCAACGGCACTCGCCATGCAGGGTAATTTTGACAAGGGCACGGAAATCTATCCATTTGCAATCGCGAGAAACGAGTACGTCAACAATATTCGGCGGATGTCTCACGCGTATGGACAAGGCGCGTTTGCGGTAGCCACCGCCGAGCGGAATGGCAACAATCAGGCCGATCTGGATTACGCCCGACAAGAACTGGCAAAGCGAGACGGACTGCGGGCTGGATTTGTGCAACTGGCGACGTCGTACTCACAGAGGATGAAGTCCAAACTCCCCGCGGGGCAGCGCGGGGCGGGGCAGCGCGGCATCGTACCGGCGCAAGAAGCGCAGGCAGTTTCTGATGCGCTCATGGCGCGCATCAAGGTGAGCGTCGATCGCGGCGACTACGCCGAGGCGTTGCGCGACATCAATCCGCTTCTGGCGGGCAATGCCGACAACACCCAACTGATCATTTATCACGGGCTATGCACGCTCAACCTTGGAGCACCTGAGATTGCGCGCCGTCAGTTCACCCGCGCACTTTATGCCATTCCGCTCGACCCCGAGTTACACGCGCTGCGAGCCGTGGCCGCCGCACAGACGGGCGACCAGCGCCGCGCAGCGTTAGATCTGGCGGTGGCCGAGGCGCTGGGGGCGACGCGGGCCGGCTGGGCCAGGGAACAGATCGCCGCAGCACCGCGCGAAGCGGGTGAGCCGGCCGCACTGCTGCAGGCGATGTTTGATGCCGCAAAATCGGGTGCTGCGTACCCCGAACTGATCGACCAGGCCACCCGACTCACGCTGGCCCAGAATGCGCGCCGGCTGCGACTGGATGAAGACTACACTGATAAAAAGCGGGATCTTCAGAAGGCGGTGAACGAGAATCCAAAGGACGCTGCGCGGCTGGCGGCGTTTGCCGCGTTTCTATATGACAACGCCGTTTCGCCGCGTGGGGAAGCAGTCGAGCTGCGCGCGCCCTGGCGACCTTACCGGGCTGTGGATGAAGCGATGGTGGCTGCGGAGTTGACTCGGTCGCTGAATATTGCCAACGAGGCGCTGGCGGTCGATGACGGGAACGTGTCGGCGATGATCACCAAGGCCGCGGTGCTGGTGCAGCGCATGCAGCTTGGCGATGCCGATTCATTTCTGAAAAAAGCACTATCACTTGCGCCGACAGAACCGCGACTGTTGCGGCTATTTGCCGAAGTGGCCGACCGCGCCGCGGCGGCCAAGCAGGCGCAGGCTAGTTCGCTGCGCACGCCCACTACCTGGGAAGACACGCTCTATATCTACACCCGCTACCCCAGCGCCGCCGACCGCGCCGCGGCTGATCAGCTTGAGGCACAGGCCAACCAGCTTTGGGCGATGGCGCGCGACGCGCTTCGACAGGCGGTCGAGCAAGCCAGAACCCCCGCCGACGCAGCCTTTTTCCGCGCGGTGATGGATCGCCGCGATGGAAGGGTTGATCAGGCGCTGGCCAGCGCGCGAAATGCCGTCGAGCTTGCACCGACCAACCTCGAATATCTGGATATGTTGAGTACCCTGCTGGTGCAAACCGGTCAGAAGGTTGAGGCCCTGCTGAACCAGGCGCGTGCGACAAACCTCATTCACTCCACCGCCGGACCGGCCCTGAAATGTGTCTGGTTCTCGCTGCCGAGGACAAAGTTTAAGACCAGCCGGGAGTATCTGGCGCAAGCGAGCGTGTTTGATGCCGCCGACCCGCGTATTGCGGCGTACTACGGTGCCGTTGCTGGCGCCGACGATAAGACCGATGTCGCCGCTGCGTGGTATTCGGTGGCATGCGCGATCTACGAGGCGCGGGCACGGTTTGAGGGTGTCTCGACCGATTCAAAGCAGCCCGCGCCGCTGCGCGTCGATGTTGCGGCGACGATGATGAACGTAAACCTGCGCGCCATAACCCTGCTGCGGGCAACGCGCCCACAGGATGCGCAAGTCCTAGCGCTGGCGAATCTTGGAATGGAGCAGCGGATTGACGCATCGGCACTCTTTGCGCCGGTGCCCGCGTCGATGCTGCCGGATGTGGATGCCGATCAGATTCCTGTTCCGCTCGCCGACAGTGTGGGCTACATGCTCTCGGTAACCCGGCTGGAACTGGGCCGCGTGCTGATGCGATTGAAACGATACGACGAGGCGGTCGCGCAACTGGAAAAGGTGCAGTCATACCGCGAGAAGGTCCCGCCGACGGTCGATGCCGGTTCGAAGATGCAGTATCCGATCAAGGCCGCGAGCATCTGGCGCATTTCCGCAATCCTGGCAAGTGGCAACCGTACGAAGGCGGCAGAACAGTTTCGCTATGTGGGCAGGCCTGTCGGGGTGGATGAAGAAACGAAGCAGGAATATCAGCGCATCTCCGCGATTGTCGCGCAGAGCAGCGCCGACGATCAGGCCCGGCAGGACGAAGAAGCGCTTCGCCAGCAGCAACAGATGCTGGATGAAGCCATGCGCGAACGGCAACGAAGAATCGAAGAAGCCGAACGCGCCCGGCGCCGCCCGCGGGGATGAGGGCGCTTCCCGGGGCGATATCGCTTCGCCGGGGCAACTTTTACACCCCGGCGGGGAGGGGCGTGTTGGCGTATCGACTGCTGGTTACGCGGATTCTTCTGTTCGGGTCGTCCGTCACCGGAATGAGCTTGCTTCCGAACATGATGACAACGAGCGTCACCACGTTCACACCGAGCAGGAACAGCGCCATCTTGCCGCCGACGCGCATGTGCGCCCGGCCCTCAGGGCCCCACCACCACACCGCGAGCGTGGTCGCCAGCAGCAGCAGCAGGCTGATGGGGATCAGGGCGCGCCAACTCAGGTTCATCAGTTGATCAAACCGGAACCGGGGCAGGCTCCATCGAACCCACATAAACACAAAGAGGACAAACACAGCCTTGCCCATCACCACCGCGGCGCGAACGATGCAGACCAGGAGCGATTCGGTCAGGCTTGGAAACGCCGGATCCACCCCGCCGCTGAACGCGGGCCAGATTTTATCAACGAACGGCAGGTGCCACCCGCCAAAGAACAGTGCCGCACAGACGGCAGCGGTGGTCACCATGCCGGCATATTCGGCTAGGAAGAACATGGCAAACCGCATCGAAGAGTATTCGGTGTGATACCCGCCGACCAGTTCGGCCTCGCACTCGGCAAGGTCAAACGGTGCCCGATTGGCCTCGGCATGAATGCAGATAAGAAACATGATGAACGCCAGCGGATGCACGAACACGTTCCATGCAGGAATGACGCCGCCCCACATCCATGCCTGTCGATCCACGATGACAGACAAGTCGAGCGTTCCGAACATCACCACGATAATCAGAATTGAGATCCCCAGGGGGATTTCGTAGCTCACCATGCTCGCAGTGGCGCGCAGCCCGCCGAGGAAGGAGAACTTGTTGTTGCTCGCCCACGCTCCCACCACCACGCCGTAAACAGCCAGCGACAGGGCTGCGAGAATGAGCAAAACGCCGATATCGAGCTTGGCGGGCTGAAAATCCCACCAGTAAGTGACATCCACGACAGTTTTCGCCGGTTCGAGCACCTCGCCGGAGGCACTTAACTCCGCCGCCTTGATGCGTGGCACGAAGGGCAGGGGTTCGCCGGTTTTGGTGTCTTCCAAAACCAGCCGGGTGGCAATCGGAATCGCGTTCGCCGCGGCCATCTGAACCGCAGCAGGATCGTCCACGTTCACCGTGGCCGGAATCTCCACGGTGCCATGGCTTTGCTTTGTCCCGCCAAAGGGAACTGTCGCCACAGAGATGATGATCACAATGATCATGATCATTGGTGCGATGGTGAACAGCACCTTGTCGACGTTTTTGGCGCGGTAGTCTTCCTTCAGCAGAAACTTCATCCCATCGGCGAGCGGCTGGCCGAGCCCGTATAGCCCCTTCAGCCACGCCAGAAACGGCAGGCCGAAGTCAAAGCCGACCCGGTTAGGCCCGAGACGATCTTGTGCATACGACGCGACCTTTCGTTCCAGCAGGATGAGGTATGCAACCATTCCCAGCACAGAAAAATGGATGACCACCAGCAACGGCAGCCAGCCGGGAATGGTGCTGGTGAGGAAATCAATCGCTTTTTGAGGGTTGATATCTGGCATTACTTTCTCTGTCTATTGCTTTATGCCCGCGGATGGACGCGGATAAGAGGAAGGTTTTTGTTGGCGAATCAACAGTAAACCCAAGTTCGTTTTAGACAATCTTCAGAACCAAGGTAACCTCGGATTCACATTCAATCCCTTTCTAAATTCATCTGCGTTCCTCCGCGTTCATCTGCGGCTATTTCGATTCGATTTTTAACGACTCGATCATCGCCTGACCATACGGCTTCAACTGCTCAAATGTCGCCGGCGTGGCGTTGAGGGTGATGATGTACAGCTTTGTGTTCTTGACGACAAACCACTGCGTCGCACGGATCGGCGAAAACTGCGTTGACACTTCGCTGACAATTTTCCTGCCCGGAAGTCCGGCGATGCTCGCCTGGTCGTCGCTTTTCTCAACGTAGCCGGGAAGGCCCTGGGCAAGACCCGGCTTGATCGCATCGACCAGTTCGTTCACGTCAGCGGTCTGGTTCATTTCCAGGACCTTGATCGTGAACTCTTCCTGATACTTGTCCGACTCGCCGTCGAGCGGCGTAATAAATCGCGCGACAACCCCCGCCTGCTGTCCCTCGGCAGGCTGCCAATCTTTGGGATGCTGGATGCTGATACCGGATTCGGCGTGTTCAAACAGCGCCATTTCAGCGCGAGCGGCGGCCGGCGACAGAAGCGCTGCGAAAATGAGCGGGATCAGCCATTTCATCACAGTTCTACAAACTCAAATGCCGGTTCGCCGGCCATCTCGACCTCGGTTGGCAGGACGGCCTGCACGAACGGCTCGCCAAGCGAAACCCGCACCGCGGCGGCGTCATACATGCCGGACCGGCCCAACAGCTTGTGAAACACCTTGCCCTCGACCCGCGCACCTTCCGGCGGGGGGACGGCGGCATCGAATGCCTGCATCGCACCCTGATAGTTTTCCCAGCACCCGGCCTTCTCCGCCCACGCCGCCCCAGGGAGCAGCACATCGGCGTTTCTCGTTAACTCGTTCGGAAGAATGTCTTGAACGACCTTAAAACCACCCTTCAGCGGCGCGGGAAGCTCGGTCCCGATCCAGTCGCTTAGATATCCGCCGGCTATCCAGCCCGCCTTCGTCGCGCCGCTGGTGCTGGCGATAAATGTTGCAAAATCGACGGTTTTGCCGCCCAGAATCTGCATCACCCGCTCCACACCACGGCGGTTGGGGACCTTTTCGCCCTGGATGCGGAAAGTCTCGCTTCCATCCAGATAATTCATAAACACGTCATCATCGCCCCTCGGCACCGGCCCGAGCACCAGTGTTGCCTGCGGGTCGATTGAACGGATGAGCGTGCCGAGAAGATGCGCTTCTTCACAGGGCATCATCGGTGAAAGCACGGCATAGAGGCTGCCCTGACCATGATCGACCACGATTTGCTTTAGTTTGGCTACGGCGGTCTCGGCGGCGTCGTTAAAACTGCACGCTGTGGGCATACCCAGTTCGGTCTTCATGGCCTGGCGAAGCCTGTTTGGGGCGTTGACAGCTTTATATGCGTATCGCGTATCGTCGCTGATCCACCACTTATTTACTCCGCTGTTATAGCGCGGCTTGGTACGGTAGATCTTGCCGTCATTCCACTCAAGATAGATGTTCTCCCCGCCGGCGTCGACGGGGCTGATGCTGGGTGTGCGTTTAAGCAGCCACACGCGCTGCTGAAACAGAAAATCTTTATCAAGCAGCGCACCGACGGGGCACAGGTCGACCACATTCCCGCTGAGCTTATTGTTGAGCGGCTTGCCCGGGAAAATGTCGATCTCTTCCTTGTGCCCCCTCCCGTCGACGTAAAGCTCGCTGGTCCCCGAGACTTCCCGGGTAAACCGCACGCAGCGGGTACACATGATGCACCGGTCGCTGTAGAGCAGCACGTTCAGACCGACGTCTTTCTTGGGCTTCTTGGCCTTGTCTTCCTCGAACCGCGACTGGGCCCGGCCATATTCATACGAATAATCCTGCAGCAGACACTCGCCGGCCTGATCGCACACCGGGCAATCCAGCGGGTGATTCACCAGCAGATACTCCATTGTCTGCTTCTGATTGGCGACTGCCTTGGAAGAGTTGAAATGTACCACCATCCCGTCGCGCACCTGCGTCTGGCAGGACGGGACGAGTTTCGGAATCCCCTCGACTTCGCAGAGGCAAATCCGGCACGATGCAACCACCGATAAACCCGGATGGTAGCAGTAGTAAGGACGCTCCAGACCGGCATCCAGACACGCCTGCAGGATGTTGGTGCGATCTTTGCACTCGATGTTTTTTCCGTCGACCGTGATCTTGGGCATAAGCGCGACGGATGGTAGCCGATGGGCCGGAAAACCCCAAACCTGCGCGCAGCAAAATCACCCCCGCAGGTGGCCTCCAGCGGGCGCTCCAATGCACATGCGGAGTGGCAGTTGGAGGCTTGCACTGATTATCTGACCTTGTCACAGAACTAATACTGACTGCTGGGAAGATGATTAATCTCTTATGGAGTGGGGTCGATACCGGATTAAAGCCTCCGCTGCGCGCAGAGCATTACCGAACGGTTGGATTAGGAAGGAAACTTGTGAACGTCTTTCAATCGCAATGGAACCCGGACACGGGCTGGAATCGAGCGGATTGTGGAAGCAGTGGGGCGCAACTTGTGCTGATGTTTGGCTCAACCGATGCGCTGTCGCGGCAAGAGCTGATCGCCGAGGTGCAGCAGTCGCATCCGGAGGCATATCTGCTGGGGTGCAGCACCGCCGGCGAAATCCTGGGAAATAAGGTGGCCGACGACTCCCTCACCGCGACCGCCTGCACGTTTGCTCACTCGCACATCCGCACTGCCGAAGTTGCGCTCGACCAATACCCCGACAGCGCCGCTGCCGGGGACGCGCTGGCGCGACAGTTGCGTGTCGAAGGCCTGGCACACGTCTTCGTGCTGAGCGACGGGCTAAATGTGAATGGCACAACACTCGTGCAGGGGCTTGCGCGCGGGTTACCAGCAGGCGTTGCGGTAACCGGAGGCCTCGCGGGAGACGGCGCACGGTTCGCCCGTACGCTGCTCTGCGCCGGGGGGCAGGTTCGCAGCGGTGCTGTTGCCGCAGTCGGGTTTATCGGCGACCGGCTGCGCGTCGGCTACGGGAGCATGGGCGGGTGGGACACCTTTGGCCCCGAACGCATCGTCACCCGCTCCCGTGGCAACGTTCTGTTTGAACTCGACGGCCAATCAGCCTTGGAACTCTACAAGCGATACCTGGGCGAACACGCCGCCGGGCTCCCCGCCAGCGGGTTGCTGTTCCCGCTAAGCATCCGCGCCGACGCCAACTCTCCTTCGTTGGTCCGCACCATTCTCGGCACCAATGAAACCGACGGCAGCATGACTTTCGCCGGCGATATACCCGAGGGACACCGCGCCCAGCTCATGCGCGCGAATATGGAACGCTTAATCGACGGCGCACTCGGCGCCGCACAACACAGCGACTCCATCACCGGAGGCAAGTCGGAGCTGGGCATTTTGATTAGCTGCGTCGGCCGCAAGCTCGTCCTGCGGCAGCGCGTTGAGGAGGAAGTTGAGGCCGTCGCAGAAGTGCTAGGGCACACGCGGCTAAGTGGATTCTATTCCTACGGCGAGATCTCGCCCCGGATGCCGACCGCCCGGTGCGAACTCCATAACCAGACGATGACCATCACGACCCTGCGCGAAGTCTGATTGAACATGACTGACCGGAATGCATAAACTTCTGGAGCGACAACTTCGCAGAGTCTTCGGTGCCGAACGGGATGTTTCCCCGGAATGCCGGGCGCTGCTGACGTTGATCGACGAAGCGTACGCCAGCTTCGACGCCGATCGCGCACTGGCCGAGCGGTCGATGGTCATTGCTTCGCAGGAGCTGACCGAACAGAACGCGATGCTGCTCGATGCCAAGCAGGTCAGCGATGCGCTCTACCAGATTGGCCGCACGATCGCCGCCGAGCTGGACTTGTCTTCGCTGATGCAGTCGGTGACTGCTGAAGCTGCCCGGGCCACGCACGCAACTTGCGGCGGGTTCTTCGGCGAGGCGGTCACCCGCAGCGGCGCGCCGCAGCGACTGGTAGCCATGACCGGCAAACCTCCCCCGGCGGCGGTCGATCAACTGCAGGCGACCGCAGCCGAAGTATTCGGCGCGGTGGGCGGTCCCCGAACCCTGCGACAAGCCACCGCGGGACCGTCGCTGCCTCTTCAGAGCGTGCTGGCGTCGCCGGTGCGCAGCCGACGAGGGGAATATCTGGGTAGCCTGATCTTCGGTCACACCCAGCCGTCGCATTTCACCGACCGCGACGAGCGACTGCTGCAAGGCATCGCATCACACACCGCCATCGCCATCGACAACGCCCGCCTTTATCAGGCGGCGCAGGATGCCAACGAACAATTGCTCCGGCAGGCAACATACGACTCGCTGACCGGCCTGCCCAATCGCGTGCTGTTTCACGACCGGGTGGAGCGATGCCTCGAACGCGCCCGCCGGACACCGGGGCATTTCTTTGCCGTCATGTTTATCGACCTGGACCGGTTTAAGGTCGTCAATGACAGCCTCGGACACGCCGTTGGCGACCAACTGCTGGTCATGGTTTCTGAACGGCTCCGGCAGTGCCTTCGCGCCACTGACAGCGTGGCACGCGACCCGGCGGTCACGGTTGCCCGGCTCGGCGGTGATGAGTTCACCGTGCTGCTCGACAGCGTACGAACGCCTGAGGACACCGCTTTGGTAGCAAAACGCCTGATCGATTGCCTGACCGAGCCCATGCAGATTGGCCCGAACGAGGTGCAGGTTGGTGCGAGCATTGGTATCGCAGTGGGATCGCCGCAATACGAATCTGCCGAAGCCCTGCTGCGCGATGCCGATGCTGCGATGTATTCCGCCAAGACTTCGGGCCGATCGCGGTTTGTGATCTTCGACGCCAACATTCACCACAGTTTCCTGAACCGCGCTAAACTGGAGGCGGCGCTGCGTCATGCGGTTTCGCGCGGCGAGTTGCGGTTGTATTACCAGCCCATCATCTGCCTCAGCACGCGACAGATAGTCGGCTTTGAAGCGCTGGCGCGATGGCACCACAACCAGCGGATCATCTGCCCGGGCGAATTCGTGCCGCTGGCGGAAGAAACGGGGATCATTCACGAGATTGGCCGATGGGTCACCGCTGAGGCTTGCCGGCAGCTCAAAGTGTGGCAATCGCGCCATCCACATTTGGCCGAACTGACGGTCAGCATCAATTTGTCGCGCAAACAGTTGATGAACCCGGGAATCGTCGACGAAGTTGTCGACATTGCGCGCGAGCACGAGGTTGAACCTCGACACCTTAAGTTAGAGATAACCGAATCGATGGTCATGTATGACCTCGATACGTCGATTGGTAAGTTGAACAGGTTTAAGTCACTGGGCTTCAGCGTGCAGATGGACGACTTCGGGTCGGGCTATTCCTCGCTGGGGCACCTGAACCGCTTTCCGCTGGATGGGCTGAAAATCGACCGCAGCTTCATCGCCAACGTGGCCGGAAGGCGCGACTGTGCTGCGGTCTTGCAGGCGATTATCACCATGGCACACAATCTCGATGCACGGGTCATCGCCGAAGGCCTTGAGGAGCCTGAGCAGGTCGTGCTATTGCAGGTGCTGGATTGTGATTACGGCCAGGGGTTCTTTTTCTCCCAACCCCTCACTCCCGAAGCGGCGGAGACCTTTGCGTTAAGCCACTCCACCACCGTCGCCGCGGCAGCGGCGTGATCGGCATTTCCGCAACGGTTGGCTTTTTCCAACATGGGTCGAGGTTCGTTATCTTGAACCGCGCGCGAGTCAGGGACGGATGCAATCCGCCGTGATTAATCTGCCCGCATGCGGATAGCCGGGAGGGATGCCGGGGGCGGTAACCTGCTTGTCCTGCTTCTCCATCGCCGCGACGGTCAGGTTCAGTTCCAGAAACTGTGCCAGCAAGTCCTTCTTCGCACTGAACCCGTACGCCGCCAGCACCGCGGCGTCGAGGGCCGCGTGGGCGTCCTTCAGCGGGTGCTTCCCCGGCAACTCCAGCGTCCGGTAGACGGCCCGCAGCCCGCCGGTCGTCACCTTCAACGCCTCCGCCCGCACCCGCCGAACCTCAACCGCCGCCGACGCCACCGACTCGATCTGCTTCGCCGTGGGGGACTGGGGCCAGGGGAAGGTTTCGTAGACCGATTCCGGCGTGTAACGAAATCGCTCCGTAAGTTTCGAACACTTCGTCACGAACCACAGCCAGTGCGTGTGGCTTTGGAGTATTCCGAAACTGTAATCGTCCTCAAAGGCGAACGCATAAACCGCATGGTCCGCGCGAATTGATGCGTCGACGAAGTTGAAGATCGGGCGTTTTGTAACGCCCGAGCAGACGATGTACCGAGTTAGATCCTTGAGGGCGCGGAGCATCACCGGTCGTGACCTCCACATCTCCCACCACTTCTCAAGATGCGCGTCACGACCTTCCGTGTTCTCAGCCGAATCCGATTCCGCTTTCGCCGCAACCTTTGGGAGCACATGCTGTTTCAAGTGCTGGAAGGCGCCCTGATACCTCTGCGCGTCCATCAAACTCATGCCGCCCAAGTCAATGACGTGTCTCGTTGGCGTGCCGTCACCCGTGACAATGTCGCGCCCAATCAGGAAGGGATGTATGACCTGCTTACTCGGTGCGTCCTCTGCGGAGATGCGCTTGAATTCGTCGTTGGATAGCACGAACCCCTCGTATCCTGGAATCACGCCTTGAAAGCAACGCGGCGGACTCTTCGACGATTCGAGAATCGCCGCAGTCGTGACATCAGTCTGATCCGACAAGGCCGGATTGATGACGGAAACTTCGCGAACGGCAAGCTCATACTGTTTCGAGCCGACGACGCCTTTGACGCGCGGTCGCTTAATGCCCGGCGTCGGCGGCACTTTGATCCAGAGTCGCCGATGCTTTGGCAAAACCGCGGCATCGTGGGCCTTTGCCCAATTCACGATCGACACGTGCACGTTGGCGTCGCCGCTCCACGGCTGATTGTCCACCGCTTCCAGAATTGTCCCAGTGGTGACGACGTAGTCGAGGCCCCCGACGCGGGATTGGTTGTTGCGGATGTTCTGTGTGCCGACTAGGCCCGCGCGCCCCACAAGCGGCTCGGCCTTCGTGCATTCGGGCAAATGATCGTGGGCACGGCGAATCCAGTAGACGCAGTAGTCAGCCATGCCCGGCACGTCTTTGTACAGCTTGCGCAGCGCGTTGACGTAGTCCGCCCCGCGCTCGGGTTTGAGTAGTTTCGCCCCAAGAAAAGGGGGATTTCCGATGATCACGTCGCCAGGCGGCCAAGGCGTTTGGATCGCTCCGTTCGCGGGGTCACCCCCGGTCGTGGTCATCAGCGCGTCGACCGCGGAAAAGTTCGCGTCGAGGTTATCCAGCGGCAAATCCTTCTCGTCCGCGATGTGCAGCTCGTCGATCGCGAGCTTCCTGCCGATCATCATGCTGACCTTGGCCAGCTCGATGGCGAAGGAGTTGATGTCCAGGCCGAAGAACTGCCGGGCATTCACGTGATCCAGCACGGGCTGGGAGCCGGGGAACTCGCGCGCCAGGCGTTCGCGGATGTGCGTCTCCAGGCGCTTCATGTCGCGGTAGGCGAGGTAGAGGAAGTTGCCGCTGCCGCACGCGGGATCAAGCACGCGAAGACGGGCCAGGCGGGCGAGCAGCTCGTTGAGCCGCTTTTCGGTCTTGGCGGCTTTGATCGCGGCGTCCCACGGGTCGGAGATCGTCGGCTTGACGATCTTCATGATGTCGACAGGGGAGGTGTAATGAGCGCCGAATGCGTGGCGCTCCTCGGCGTCCATGGAATCCTGGAAGATCGCGCCGAAGATTTCAGGCGAAACCTTGGACCAGTCGGACTCCGTGGCCCCGCGGAGTTGGGCCAGCTCGTCGGGATGAAGCTCGATGCGGGCGGGCTCGGCGAAGATGCCGCCGTTGAAATATCGAACGCCTTTGTAGCGACCGCCTTGGGGCGGGGATTTATCGTTCATCGCGTCGAAGAGACCGCCGAGCAGGTCGTAGCTGTCGGAGGGCTTTTTGCAGTCGGCGATGAGGCCGGCGAACAGGTAGCGGGGGAGCAGACCGATGTCTTCTGCGAACAACGCGACGAGCGATTGCAGGATGAATCGCTGCGCGAGGGGGCGTTCGACCTTTCGACGGACGAGCTTGCGGAAACATTCGGCGAGCTTGTCGGCGGCTTCACGCGTGACGGCTTCGCGATCGTTGCCGAACTTGGGCGGCTCCTTCGTCGGAAACAGGAACGCGAGCGGGCCCCAACGTGTCGACAGCTCGGCGAGCTTCACCTTGTCCTTAGGGGAATCGATCTGGGTGATGAAGTCATAGACCCAGAATTCATCGAAGTTGCACAGGACGACGTATTGGGGTCGGTCGGGGACGAGGCGGACCCAATAGTCGAAGGCCTGGCGGTAGTGCTTGGACAGGTCGGCCCCGCGCTTCTTCATTTCGATGAGCACGACGGGCTTCCAGACGTAATCGGCGAAGGAAGTGCCCCCGCCCGACTCCTGGTCTTTGCGGATGCGCATTTCCGCGGTGCCGCCGACATCCAGCGACCCCTTTTTCCGAAGGCTTGAAACATGCGGTCGAGAAAGATTTGCGCTTGGCCCTTCTCGTCGCCTGTAATGTGCGCGGCGGACCACGTCACAAAGTCTTGGAGTAGGGTTTCTCTGCTTTGATGAATGATTTGTCCCATGGCCCGCCGGAATCATACACATTCGGCTCGCGGCGGGATAACTTCCTTACAACATCAGCGCAGGGCAAGGCCGCGACTCGGCGGGCGACCAAGCAACGCTTTCACAAGTAGCGCTCATCGTGGCTTTCGCCGCCGGATTGCGACGGCGATCCCCATGCCCGCTGCTACCCCTGCCGCCCCCGGCTCTGGAACCAGCACCGAAACCGATCCGAACGGGTTGTAGCCAACCGCATCAATCCAGACCGTGCCGCTCCAGTTCGGTCCGCCGCTGGTGGCGGGGGTGCTGCTGAAGTAGATCGCATCGAGAAACGCGTTGGGGCCGTTGATGGCGCCGTTGCCGGCGTTGAAGTTGTTCCACTGATCGGGGTCCGCCAAAGCCCATTCATACAGGTGCCACTCACCATCAGCGATCACCTGCTTGAACCCGCTGCGCTCAAGCCCGTTGCTCGTCGTCGTCCCGTCATCCAGAAGGCTCGCAACCCATAACGGGTCATTGCCTGGCTCCAGCCTGAGCCAAAATCCGAAAAACCCGCTCGAACCCATCGCCTTACCATCGTGCAGGTTGTTCCCCGCCGTCCCGCCGCCGGAGAGGAGTCGCATCTGCATCCGTGATGGCGTTGCATTGGTGTTGACGATGTCAAGTTTCAAGGCACTATTGCCGCTCTTGCTGTAGGTGGTATCAACCGACGAACTCGTGGCTGCGGCGATATTGCCGTTCGAGCCTGAACTGGTCGACGTAAACCGGCCGCGGGAGCCTTCGAAGTCATCAAACATCGTCGGCTGCGTGATGTTCGGCACGACGCCGGTTTGCCCGGGATATGGAATGGCCGGCAGCGGCACATAGCCGGCGCGATGCGTCGCGAACACAGCCAGACTGTTGGCAATCAGGCGTTCGGTGCCCGGCCCGGTCTGTGACGACCCGTCCGCAGGGCTATTGATAACTCGTGCGTTTTGCGTGCTGTCGTTACTGTCGTCCATCACCATCGTGGTCGACCCCCCGCCGTCTACATTGATGGCATCCCACGCGCCAAAGTCTCGCATGAGCGACGCCATCTCAGTGGTGAACATCCCTTCGCTGTAATCGCCTTGACGCCCGTCGACGGTGAGCAGGAACACCCTGGTCTGATCCTGACTGACCCCGATGGCGGTGTGCGGATTGAGCGTATTGGTGTAGCTGTCATTGGGCGCACTGACGACACCGTTGGTCAGGATGCGCTGGTTGCCGCCGATGGCGTTGTAAAGCGAGAAACCGCCGCTCCCCGTCGTGCTTCCCGCTGCGCCGGCGGTGCGAATCGAGGGAACATTGTTCTGCGTAATATTAAACAACGCCTCTCCCCCGGCTGCTGGAGAATAAACGTCGCCATCGCTGGCATTAATGTGAACCACGTCGGTGAAAAATTGCCCGTTCTGCGACGGGTACGGAGGCGCGGTATCGTAAAAGTCGCCGTTGATACCGATCTGCGCTCCGGCGGAGTTTACGAAGGCGCGCGTCGTCTGCCGGGTGACCTCGCCGGGAAGCGCGCCGTTGCCCGGCTGCATCCTGAACGCTACTCCTGGCGTTGTGACATCCACTTCCAGGATGTTCACCACAATCTCGCGCGGAAAGATCGGCAGCGTGGTGGTGTCGCCACGGAGTTGGATGTATTGGTGATGGGTCACCCCAACGAAAGGCTGCGCTGAGCGAATGAACGCTGCATGGGCAACCGGCGCGGCCAGCCCAACTGCCCCAGCCGAGAGCAGAACATAGGCGCAGCGTGCGCCCTCAAAGCGCGAACAGTTCATTTCAACCTCCGTCCAGACCGAGCAGGTCCGGGATCAGGCACCAAACTAAGGCTTCAACCGGTGCGGCAGTCGCTAATTATAGCAATCTTATGAAATACCAACCCGGGTTCCAAGCAAAAAATGCGCCGTTACAAATTGAACCCTTCGCGGACTGTACGGCAACAGCGGGAAAGAAGGCTGTCAATCAATGGTGCGGGCGCGCCAGAATCCTGTAAAAATAGCAATGCTCGCCGCACAGCCCCCGACGGCCGCATGGAGCAGTATGACCGGCCAAAGCGACGACGGCAGCGAGTAAGCGACGTCCTGCCCCAGCACGGTATGACGGTAGATAATCGGCTGTTCGAGCCAGATGCCCAGTTCGGCCAGCCTGCTGTTGATGGCGATCAGAGGATGATAACTCGAGATGACATCAGCAAGAGAGTCGTTCATCACCGGCGAAAGCCACACGGGTGCAGCCAGCCAGCCGGTCAGCACGAGAATTGCCCCCGCCGCGGCGAGGTCGGCGGGCAGTCGCAGCGCCCGTAACGCGTGAGCCATGCCAAAACCCGCAGCCGCAAAGGCATAAAGCACCGCTGTGCACAAAAACCAGTCGAGCAGTGTCACCGAAGCCCCCGCAGCAGACAGCAACCATACGACAACGATGCAATCGGTCACGATTGCGGCGTCGATCAGCCGCTTCAGCAGTGTCGGCCCGTGCAGACACAACGGCGGCAGAAGCAACGCGACCACCCCGAACCCACCCAGCCATAGTCCCAGCGAATTTCCGACAGCGAGCCATAACGCCCCGACAGCGATGAGCGAGAAAATGGCGGATGGGAACGGCATGGCCTTCAACATCTTACCTTGTCACCGCCGAGGCGCTGAGGACGCTGTGCATTTTAGAAGACTCAATCTGCGCACAACCACATGGTAGAAGGACACCATGCGTCTGCCTCGGGCTGCTATTGTGCAGGTATGGTTTTGTTCATGCGTGCGTCGGAGTTCAATGAAGCGGCCAGGGCGCTTTCTCTGCCTCTGCGATGAATCACCATGGCGAATGAGTCGGCGGTCGCAAGAGTACGGCGATCGCGGCGCGGTGCTCGACGAAGAATGCGCACCGTGCCGACTGAGGGTCATCACTGTTTCGGATCACTGGCTTTAAGGATGTCGGGCCCAGGCTTTGGGTCTGCCTCGACAGCCCCGGGGCGGGGCGTGGTCATGTCCTGATATTTTCGTTCGATTTCGTCAATCAACCGTTGAATTCGGTCGGCTTCGTCAATCAGCCTTTGCTGCTCTCTTCGCAGCGCGCGGAGCACGTCGTATTGCGCCTGGGCCGCGGCTCGAAGGGCCTGATCATGAGGCGTGACGCGCTTCTCCCACAACTGCTGGAGTTGGTCGACCTTGGCTTGGTCGATTGTGGTGTCGGATAAATTTTGAGCCGAAGTTGAAGGCACGTCCGGGCTATCAGCGCCCGCGGGCCCGCCGACAGGCTCCAGGATCATTATCACTTTTTGCCCCATCTCGGGTGCCGTGTCGGGGTTGATTTGCCATTCGAGCGTATCGTTTGCGTTGGACGCGAGTTGGGGCACGTCGATCGGCGATAAATCAAAGTTGACAAGGCTCACGACATAACCGGTGACGTCCGCGGCATAGCGGCGGTCTTCGAGGATTCGGCTGCCTGTGAATACGAACGGGGCATCGGGCATGGGGGTCTGTTTCTGCATCGAGCGCAGTAACTTCCCCGCGGACAACTTCATGGTTTCGCCCGACTTGGCAAACTCGACCGACACCCGAACCGGCGGGCCATGGGGAGGGGTCCACCGCTGCGCCGCGTCGCTAAATGTCGCGGGCGCGCCGGGTTCCAGCCCTAGCATGAGAAGGGCCAAATGAATGTCAGAAGGTTTGGCCGGCGTGCGTAGGACCGACTCATGTTCCGGCCCCCCCACCGCGACGCAGAAAAACTCAAGCGGAGCGTCCACCCGAATTGCCTCGCACTCCACGCGCACCTGCTTTGCAGCCAGATCAACCTCGATAAACTTGAGCCTCGCTGGCTCCCCGGCCCGCGCGGCACCGGCAATGACGGCTGTGAGCACTAACATAGCAACCACGCATCGCTGTGACATCAACCGCCGGATATATGGAGATACCTGCATTCTGGGGAGTGTAACCAAAACGGGTGTAGAATTTCCCATGCACCTTTCAATTCCTGCGAACGCCGGGCAACCCCTGCATTTTGATGATAAAATCGGGTAGATTGATCGGTCCGAAACTACTTCGGAGGAGCCAACCATTATGAACGCGGATGAACAGAAGAAAATCATGGCCGACGTCGAGGCCTACTGCCAGGAACTTCGGCCGATCGAGGAAGTGTGCTACCTCGAGCATAAATTTAATGAAGCGATCGTCTCGCTCGCGAAGAAGCACAACATCATGGGCATCCCCGTGCCTAAAGAGTTGGGTGGCCGGGGTGCAGATTCCCTCACATACGCGCGCTGTCTGGCGCGCATTAATCAGGAAGGCACCGGCCCGCGCACGTTTTTCAGCGGGCAGACTTCGATCGGGCAGTTTCCGATCCTGAAATATGGAAGCGTGGCGACGAAGAAAAAATACATTCCCGCAAGTTGCAAAGGCGACGCGATTCTGGCTTTCGGGCTGACCGAGCCGGACGCCGGGAGCAACCCGCTTGAGGGCACGACAACCTACCGCCGCCAGGGTGACAAGCTGATTTTGAACGGCGTAAAGTACCTGATCAGCAACGGCACCATCGCCACCGCCGTCAACGTCTTTGCGTTCCCCGAGGGCGCGACCGGCGCCGACCGCCGGATGAGCGCGATTGTCGTTGACACTGCCGGCGCAAGCTTCGAGAAAGAGCAGTTGCACGCCAAACCCGGTATGTTTACCAGCGACACGGGCATGTTTCAGATGACCGAACATGAAGTGCCAGCGGAAAACATGCTCGGCGAAGAGGGCAATGGCTTTCGCATCGCGATGCACACACTCGTCAGCGGACGATTGAGCGTTGCGAGCGGCTGCCTGGGCGTGATTGAAGACTGCCTGATCGAAGTGCTCCGCTACGCAAAGGAACGCCATCAGCATGGCAAGCCGATCGGTAAGCATCAACTGGTGCAGGAACACATCGCGATGATCGAGATGGCGCGTGCAACCAGCGATGCAATGATCGAGCGCGCGGCGATGGCTAAAGAGGCCAGCGAACTTGATCCCAAGAACTCCGAAAAGCTGAAAGAGGCCGATTTTCGCGTCGCGCAGGCGAAGTTTCATGCGAGCAACGCCGCGTGGCAGGCCAGTGACCACGCGGTGCAGGTCTTCGGCGGCCGCGGGTGGAGCGAGCTTTACCGCCCCTTCCGCCACCTTCAGGATTGCCGAGTCTGTCGGATTTATGAAGGCACCGACGAAATCATGAAAATGAAAATCGCGACCGCGTTGCTGGGGAAGGAATATGAGGCGTTCAAATGATCTCCTCCACTCCCTCGCCCGGTACTCCGGGAGAGGGCCGGGGTGAGGGTTCTTACGGAAGGCTCATCAACAACCTCTTCGCCACCAACATGCCTCGTTCTGCCGTATTGCTGCGTGCAGACCCCTGTAAACGGCTGGCAAGTCGCGTTGCTTGTGAGTGCTCCGTTTCCTCTCTGCGCAATCTGGCTCATCAACATCATTGAAGCCGTAACGGGCGATCCTCCAAACAGCCTTTCTTGAATTTAAGCTCTATCCCTATTTAACGGCGGTTGCGATAGCGAGTTCCCTGGCTTGGCTGGCTGCAGCGGTGTGGCAGGTGAGGCACCTCAAAAACCGGCGTATGACAATCATGATGCTTTGCTGTCTGTTGACTGCATTCACGTTAGTTTTCGGCATCGAGTTCATTCGCGGCCTTAACATTCATCGGGCGGGTGAATACTATCGCGAACTCTGGAGCAGGTAATGGAGCTTTGCAACTGGCAAAAAATCACGCCCGAGCAGACCGCAGTGGGCGCTCGGCGCGATTTTTTCAAAGGTAAGACGGGCACACTGGAAAATCTGTCAGTTCATGTGTCCACGCTCAACCCCGGCAACACGCCCCATCCGCCGCACCAGCACCCAGACGAAGAATTGATCATCGTGAAAGACGGCGAACTCGAAGCAACCGTCGAGGGCCGCACCTTCGCCGTGCCCGCCGGATCGATGCTGCTCATCGCCCCAAACGAATTGCACGGCTGGCGCAACGCCGGCACCACGGCGGCGGTCTATTACGTGATGCGATGGGTGACAGCGGGGCAAGCAGAACCATGAATGCTCCCGCCTCGCCAATGCACGTTCGTAAACCTCCGGGGCGATTAAGTCGAATCCATCAAACAGGATGCTTCCATCGCGAATGTACGCGGCACAATGCCTCGCGGGTCGGTCAGATAGGTTTGAAACAGGATTCGCCTACCACTTCACCAGCACCGCCGTCGCGTCGTCGGCTAGTTGCGTGGTACCCGCATGATTGACCACCGCGGCAAACAGATCGGCGACCGTATCGGCACCTTCAGGAGATGCCATCAGTGCCGCCTGAAGTCGCGGGAGGTCAAACTGATCTTGCACCAGCCCGCCGGTGGCCGATTGAACGATGCCGCACTGTTCCACCAGTCCGTCGCTGACGATGAGTAATCGCCCGGAATCGGGCAAAGGCCGCGTGACGGCGCGATAGGAAAAATCGACATCCACGCCAATTGGCAGGCCGTCGCCCCCGCGAAGGTCGATCGGTTCTTCACCGTGGGGTTGGAGCATGGCATATCCGTGACCGGCATCGATGTAGTGTATCGTCTTGTCGCGCAGGTTGAGCACGCCCACCCATGCGGTCACAAACCGCTCATCGGGCGTCCGCAGTGCCACAAATCGGTTGACCGCGGTCACCGCGCGCAGCACATCGCCATGCTCGCGCAGGCAGGCATGCAGATAGCCCTGCGTTGCGGTCATGAGCACGCCGGCCCCGACGCCTTTGCCGGTCACATCTCCCAGCGTCACCGCAATTCGCGCGTCGCCCAGATCGATAATGTCAAAAAAATCGCCGCCCACATAGCGCCCCGGCCGCGACTCGCCCACGCACTCAATCGCTTCAAACCGCTGCGAGCGAACCGGCAAAATCCACCGCTGCGTGGTTGCCGCGGCACTGAGTTCTGATTCGAGCATCGCTTGTCGAATCTCGATTTCCATGCGCTTGAGATTCGCCAGCGCCAGCCCGGCCATGCGGCCAAGTGCCACGCAAAACTGTGCCGCGTTCGGCCGCGGCCGGGGGGACCCGCTGCCGCGCGAATCGATGTAAAGATATGCCGCGATCGTTCCACCGGCTTCGCTGCGGGCGCCGATAATGATCGGCACACAGAGCGCCGCGCTAATGTTCATCATCATGATGCTCTGCGCGATATCGCCCGCTCCAGTTTGCAGCTCGGCCACCTGCCCGGTGGAGGCGGCATTGAGAAGTGACCGGCTATAGCGCGGATGATCCTCCACCGCCGACGCGCCGGGTTTGTTCGCGGCGACGATCTGCACGCGCCCGGCATTGTCCACGGGACGAAGGACTGCGGCATTGGTCATCCCGGTGCCACGCAAGGCGGCGTCGATGAGCAGATCCGCGAGCGATTTCTCGTCGGCCGCTCCGTGTATCGCCGCCATGCTTTCGAGCAATACATCCAGTTGCTCGTCGACAAGTCTGGCGTCGGGCACGTTACGAACAAGCGTTGGCATGCCGTCGTCAGGTTGCACGCTGTCCTGCCGGGCGGCCGCGGCGCTGAAACTGAACGTCCAGGGCGATATCCGCACCAGATCGCCCTCCCCCAGCGGCAGGTCCTGATTGGCATTGATGCGGCAACCGTTGACATGCGTGCCCCAGCGGCTGTTGAGATCGGTCAAACGCCATCGACTTCCGTCAAAATCGAGGCGGGCATGAAACCGCGAAACACGATCCTCTCGCACAGGCAGCAAAATCTCGCACTGTTCATTCCGCCCAATCCGCAGCGCCGTTGTCTTGGTCGAATCAAGCACAAAAGGCCCAACCGGCGGGCCTGCAACAGAGACGAGATACATCGGCGCGGGTTCAGACATCGTTGCGGGCTAGTGTAACGTCAAAACGGCAGGTTGGTAACGCGTCTCGCCCGGGCCATCTGCAATCCAATGACATGGCCCAGAGGGTTGAGAACGCGCCGTGGCGGGCAATCAACCCAGAATGTCATCGCTGATTCGCGATATGCTAAACGGCACAATCTTCGCGCCCGCCGGACGTGGCGGCGCTGGCGGCGGGAGCGTGTCGCCGAACCGGCTGGCCAGAATCGTAAAATCCGTCAGATTGACCGAGCCCGAGTAATTGAAATCGCCCTGACTGAACGTCGTCCCCGTACCAAACCCCGCGGCCAGGGCGGTGAAGTCGTTCAAGTTTACAACGCGATCGTGATCCGCATCACCGGTGAAATGAAAAAACGCCTGCTCCACATCGGCGGGCAACACATTCCCCGCGGCGTCGGTTACACCGGCGGCGAAGACCGTGGCGGTGTAGTTCCCATCGGCCAGGGTCCCGCCGACGCTCAGAGTCGCGGTGAAGCTACCCGGGTTGTACGACATCGTTAAAGGAAAAGTCTGATTGGTAGCGACACTGCGAATCTCGAAATCGATCGCAGCCAGGCTCGCGCCGACGTTTTCACTGAACTGGAAAATCACCCGATGAGGCGCAGTATCGAACAGAAACGCCGACTGCACGACCGCCGGCGGGAGCGTGTCGGGGGTGCCGACGATTCCGGTCACCGCGAAGTCAAACGGGTTGGCCGTCGGGTCGTTCGTGCTGAATGAGATACTTCCCGCCTTCACGCCAGCCACAGCACTATCCAGCCTCACGGTAAATGTATCGCTCGCGCCGGCAAGCAGGCTCGTACTCAGCCCTTCGGTAATCGTGTAACCCGCTGGCACGGTGACCGTTCCGAGGTTCAACCGCTGCTGCCCGTCGTTGCGAACGGTGAACGTGATGCTGGAGGTCGCCCCGCCGGGGGTAACGGTCCCGAAATCGATGGCCGATGTCTGCCCGTCTGCAATGGCGGTCGCACCCTGCAGCACGGTCGCCAAGGGCGGTTTGATGACGAAAACATTGGTGAACGAAGCAAGGTCGCCGTTGTATACGTTCAAATCGACATTGCCGGTGATTCCCGGCACGCTCCCGCTGTCTGTGTATTGCCAGATGTTCCAGGTCGGCCAGGGGGTGGTGCTTCCCGGGTTCTGAGTTTCGGGGTTCACGGTCCCGCCGGGGTAACGCGCGATCCAAAGCGGCCATTGCGTCACGGTCGAGTTGAAGTTGCTGGATGCGAAAAACTGGCCCGTGTAGATCAGCGGCGCGATTCCAGTCACGTCGCGCACCCGGCTGCAGAAATCATTCACCCACTGCGACATAAAAGCCACGCTCCCTGCATCGACCTCAATATCGAGCACCGGGCGAACATAACCTGCTGTCAGATAAGGACTAATAACACTGACAAACTTGTCGGCCTCGGCAACGGCGGCGTTATTGTCGGGCCGACCGAAGTGGTAAGCCCCGATCAGCATGCCGGCGGTGTGGGCGCGGGTGATATTGTTGGTGAACGTGGATGCATTAAAGGTGAGGCCTTCGGTCGCCTTGGCAAACACGAAATCCTTGCCCGAAGCTTTGATCGACTGCCATTGGGCTACGGTGATAGTGCCCTGAAAATCGCTGACATCGATCCCCAGCGCCCGCGCCATCATTTGCCGCGGTTCGAGCAGTTCAACCTGATGCAAAGGTCGATTGGACATAGTGTTATGACTTCCGTTACGCCAATGGGCACCGGTCGCGCGGTGCGCAAGACTTCCCCGCGATTGAGGGTCGTTGCGCCGGTGCTGGAACAATCCAGTTACGGAGTAGTTTGCCCCGAAACGCCCGCCAGAGCAACGAAAATCCGGGGCGGACGGAATTCCAGCACCTCGCCTTTTGCCCAGCTTCCCCGACCGGATAAACCTACACAATTGGGGGCGTGGCTGGCGGCAAAACCCTTAGCAATATTTTAACAGTTCGTAGTACGCATTCCACATCCGCCGTGTTACACTCTGGTGCTGCTTGATGCCGAGCAACCATCTCGCGCGCCAAGCCAAACCGCGGGAGCGGAGAGTGCAACGGGTACATCGTGCGCCCGTCTTTGTTCCCACCGAATTCGCTTCGCAAACTGCTTCGGAGCCTGAACATTTTTTCTGGAGAGGGATCTATGATTCGCAATGCTCGCAACGGTCGCCGTGCGTCGATTGGTCGTGCTGTTCACACCGCAGTGGAGTCGCTTGAAACGCGCCGCCACCTGACAGCGGTCTATCAGTCGCTTCCCTTCAGTGAAAACTGGACGGACACAAGCCGACTCAACGCCCAGGTCAACGCCGCCCCCGCGGCCATCATTCCCCCCAACGATCTCGGCTGGGAAGCAGTCCCGGGCTTCATCGGCTACCGCGGTGATGATCTCACGACCGTTACCGGTACTGACCCGCAGACCATCCTCGCACCCGGCGACACGACCCACAGCAACATTTTCCATAATCAGACGAATCCCAATACCTTCGCCTCGGGCGGTGTTGCTGAGTTTGAAATCGCCGACCCCGTCGTCGCGCTCAATGGCTCCGGTACCGCCGACGCGCCGAGCCTGCAGTTGCACCTCAACACCACCGGCGTACCCGTCGTGCGCGTGCAATACACTCTGCGGGATATTGATGGTTCAGTCGACAACGCGGTGCAACCGATCGCGCTGCAGTATCGCGTCGGTACGACAGGCAATTTTATCAATGTCGGAAGCGCCTTCGTCGCCGACGCCTCGGCCGGCCCAAGCCTCACGCTCGACACACCCGTTGTCGTCACGCTTCCTCTCGATGCCGGCAACGTTTCGCAACTGCAGCTTCGCTGGATCACCGCCAACGCGCCCGGAAACGATGAATGGATCGGCATTGACGACATCAGCGTGACCGCAGGCAGCCTTAACGGCACGCTTGGCTTCAGTTCCACCAACTACGCTGCACTGGAAAGCGATGGAAATGCCACAATCACCATTAACCGAAACGATGGCTCGCAGGGGGCAGTGAGTGTTCGCGCACGCACCATCCTCGGCGGCACTGCAACGGCGGGCAGCGACTACACGGCCTTTGATCAGGTCATCAACTTCGCCGACGGGCAGACCACCGCCACCTTCCAGGTCCAGATCCTTCAGGATCTTGATCAAGAAGGCGCGGAAACCGTATTCCTGCAACTATCCGATGCCACCGGCGGCGCGGTGATTGGGGCCAACTCCGGCGCAACACTCAGTATCGGCGATGATGATGTCACCGCGCCGACGGGCGTACTTCTCAATGAATTGAACGTCAACACTTTCGGCACGGATAACCCCTTCGAGTACGCCGAATTCAGAGGCCCAGCGGGCACTTCGCTTCGCAATGTTTACTTCGTATCCATCGAAGGCGAAGGCGACACCGCCAACACCGGCAATGCCAGCTTTGTCGCAGACCTCAGCGCATTCTCGCTCGGAAGCAACGGCCTGGCGATCCTGAAAGCCGACACCGGCGGGCACACCATCCCCGGTGGCACCACTGTCATCCCCAGCGCAACCCTTGCTAACGCCAACGGAGGCGCACTGCAGAACGGATCCAACTCCTTCCTCATCATCTTCAGCCCCCTGCCCATCCTCGGAAGCACCGATCTGGATGTGAACAATGACGGCGTGCTCGAACTCGGACCGGGCGCGGTTGTGCTCGACGGCGTAGGCTGGTTCGACGGCTCCAACCTCAGCGGGACCGATCTCCTGTACGCCCCGCAATTGCCGTTCAGCGCTGTCGGCCTGCCTGCCAATGGCACGCGCGACGAAGCGCCGGACATCGCCACCCGCTTCCCGACAGAAAACGGCGCCCTTGACGCCAATGCCTGGTATTACGGCGAACCCGATCAGGTCAACGGCGTGAACAGCGCGGTCGAATACCTGGCCGGCACCGTCACGACCACCAACCCCAACGGAATCCCCGCGGGCACGGTGGTATTGACGCCGGGCGCTGCCAACTTCCCCAGCACCGGCGACACCACCCCGCCGACGCTCGATAACAGCCTGTTTGTGTTCGACGCGTTCCCGATTCTGCAGACCATCAATCTCACTTTCAGCGAAGATGTGGCCGCAAGCCTTTCTGTCAGCGATCTCACCCTCACCAACACGACGACTGCAAGCGTGGTACCGGCGGGCAATATCGCTCTCAGCTACAACGCTGGCACCAATGTCGCCAGCTTCACCTTCCCCGGTTTCGCCACCGGCATTTTGCCAGACGGCAACTATTCGCTGGCCATCACCGGTGCGGTCGAAGACGCTGCAGGCAACGCGCTGGTCCCCTCGGCGCCGTTCACCTTCTTCACGCTCGGCGGCGATGCCACGCGAAACAAGGCCGTCAGCCTCGACGATTTCACCGTGCTCGCTGCCAACTTCGGCACATCCGGCCAGAAGTTCACGACTGGCGATTTCACCTATGATGGCTCGGTGAACCTCAACGACTTCACCGTGCTCGCTGCCAACTTCGGCGCAAGTCTGCCCGGCGAAGCGCCCCGCGCTTCCGGCGGAAGCACCGGGTTTGCCGGCGCGTTTTCCGCGACACGAATCGGTGACAATTTCAAGACTGTCCGGGAAGACGTCATCGGATAAGCCTCACAGGTAAGTTCTGTTCGTCACAGTTCGGCTGCAGTTTTCGCAGTGCAGCACAACAAAACTGAATCACGACCGGTTGCCAGTACCCACGGCAACCGGTCGTTTTCGTTCGAACCGGATGGAACAAACTCGCCAGCCGTGACGACGTTACATGTGCTAGAAGTTGCCTTGCTTACCAACTTGGCGTGAGGCGAGATGCCGCTTCGGTTGAGGCACAAACTGAGGTATACTTCAGAGTCGCAAGTGGAGGGACGGTCGTTGTCCGCATCCTCCGCTCTGCTTTACACATCGTTGTTTTCGAGCCACTGAGGAAAGGGCGGTTTTCAATGCGAATCACTGGAAGAAAATCTGTCGAGGTCGTCCGTCGCGCCGCGGTCGAGGTGTTGGAGCAACGTCGGATGCTTGCAGGCGATCCGGTTCCTCCTCCGGTGATTGAAGTCAACGTCTTCGCAGACCTTAACGGCAATGGCGTGAACGACGAGGGGATGGCACACACCGGCGACGTCACCGTCTATGCCGACGTGAACGTAAACGGAATCTACGATGAGGGGTTCGAACCTTCCGCTTTCATGATCGCAGGCGGTCTATATGAGTTCACGGCCAACCAACTGCCGCCCGGCCTTCACTATGTGCGCCTGGACCTTTTTCCATCCCACCAACAGACCTTCCCCGTAAGCCTTGGGGCGTACCCAGTTGAAGTGACTGCGACGCAGACCGCCCCGAAGACGATCGAGTTTGGCGTCCGTCAAGTGACCGGCCAAGGCTCGGTCAGCGGAGTGGTTTACGAAGATGTTAACGGCAACGGCGTTCGGGATGCTGGCGAATCAGGCAACTCAGGTCGAACCGTCTTCGCCGACTACAATCGCAACCTCACCCTTGACGGGAACGAACCCTCCGCAGTGACAGACAGCAACGGCAACTACACGCTGACAAATCTCTTTGCCGGCCCGGTGTCGATCAAGACGATTCTCACCGGCATCAATGTGTTTACCGCTGCGGCAAATGGTTCGACGCGCGTGAACGTCGTTCCGAATCAAACAGTGACCGCGCCGACGTTGGGAACTCGCAAGTTCGACACAAGCGTCTATCTCACCCAGAATTTTGGCACAAAGGGTGAGGCGTTCATCAGCGCCACGACGATTTCTGCCGCCGCCACTCGCCAACTGGCCGATGGCAAACTGCTCATCGCCGGCCAGCGCAACGGGGTGGCCACGATCTTCCGCACAACCACAACCGGCGCCCTCGATACCACCTTCGGCGGCGGCCTGGGCTACGTTCAGCCCAACCTGCCCAGCGGATTTGTCATCAAGAACATGGTGCTTCTCTCCGACGAACGTATTGTGATCGGCGGTCAAACGCCCACCAGCGGCAATCTCGAAGTGGCCGTTCTCACCAGCACCGGCGCCTTCGACAACAGCTTCGCCGGCAACGGCTACCAATCGGTCGATTTCGATAATGCGGTTGACAACTTTGTTGATGTTGCCGTCATGCCGGGCAACAAGATCGCGCTGCTAGGCTGGCGCACCAACGTCGCTGGAACGGACCGTGAAACCGAGATCGCGGTGCTGCAGCCCAATGGGGCGCTGGATGTCAACTTCTCGGGTTCTGGCAAGGGCATCTACAATTTCAATGCTTCGATCGATACGCCGGTAGCCCTCGCCGTTGAGAGCGACTCACAATTGGTGTTTATTGCAGACCGACCCTTGCCAGCCAAGAACGTGACGGTTGTGGGCCGGGTCAACCCGACCGGCCTGATCGACAACGGGTTCGGCAGCGCAGGGAGCCGCGTGCTCGAAGTCATCGACGAATCACTTTTTGCCGGCAAACTGCTCATCCAGTCGGACAACAAAATCCTCGTCTCCCATCACGGTTCCTCGGGACGGCTTTATGCCAATCGACTGGCAACAAACGGCACCTCGGACAACACCTTCGGGACCGCCGGGCGGGTGTCACAGTTGTATCGCAATGGGCGCTCAACGTTTTTCGCAACCAGTACGAGTGTGGCTGTTAACGCATCTGGGAATGTGGCCCTGAGTGGCTTGCTAAATGCACCGGGCGAAGCAACCTTCATTGCTGCGGCCCTGGTTACACCAGCAGGGATGCGCAACGCGATGTTCCTGCGGAATGGCCAACTTGCCCATTCCATTACCGGCTCAGGCTCCAATGACACTGCGGCCAATGTGGTACTGCAGGGTGACAACAAGCTGATCCTCACCAGCACCCTCACCACCGCCGGTAGAATCGGGATTCTGCAGACCGGCGAACCGCCGGCACGAGCGAGCGTCAGCGGCAACGTGTTTGACGACCTCAACGGGAACGGCATTCGCGACGCCGGGGAGAGCGGAGCAGCCAACCGCACGGTGTTCCTCGATTTCAATTTCGATGGAGTGCGCCAGTCCAGCGAGTCATTCGCTACCACGGACGCATTGGGCAACTATACAATCAGCAACTTTTTCACGGATGACTATCTGGTGACGCTTACGAGGCCCCAGGGCTTCGAGCAAACCTACAACGCTGGCGGTTTCAGCTCGTTCGCAGCGTTTCTGCCGTCGCAGGCACTGACCAACCAGAATTTTGGTTTGCGGCAGATTCAGCCAGTCATTGTTTCAAGCCCCGGCGGGCCGTATGCCGTAGCCGAAGGGGGTTTCGTGCAGTTGCTCGGAAGTGCTACCGGCGGTGCGATCACCGGCTGGGAGTGGGACCTAAACTACGATGGAACGACTTTCACGGTTGACTCGACCCAGCAAAACCCGGCGTTCGCCGCTGGCGACCTCGACGGCCCTGGCTCACAGCTTATCGCGCTTCGCGCGAAGTCGGGCCCGCTGGCAACCAGTCTGATCTCAACTGCGATCGTAAATGTCACCAACTCCAATCCTACTGCCGTATTTACTAACAACGGCCCCGTGGGAATTGGCCAGAGTGCTACCGTTGCGTTCTCGCAGATGAACGACCCCTCGGCCGCCGACCGCATCGCGGGCTTTAAGTACAGCTACGACTTCAACAATGACGGCACATTCGAGATCATCGACAGCAACAACGCCACCGCCACCGTGCCATCCACTATCACCGCCGCGGTTGGCACCTACATGATCCGCGGTCGAATCAAGGATAAGGACGGCGGGTTCAACGATTACATCTCTACGCTCACCGTCAACACCACCCCGCCGCCGCCGCCCCCACCGACCGGTGGCGCGACGCTGCGCGGCACGGTTTTCCTCGATACCGACCGCGACGGTGTGTTTGATACCGGAGAGGCGGGTGTGGCTGGGCGCACGATCTACCTCGACCTCAACAACAACGTGCAGCGCGAAAGTAATGAGCCGCTGACCACCACCAATGCCAACGGTCTATACGAGTTCACCGGCCTCGCCGCGGGTACTTACAAGATTCGCCAGGTGCTCCCGAGCGGGTTTACCCAGACGACACCGAGCAACAATTTTGGCAACAACGCAACCGTTTCAGGCAACCAGGTACGAGAAGGTCTAAACTTCGGAACCATCGGCACTGTCACCCCTCCGCCTCCCACAGGCGGCGCAACCCTGAGCGGCACCGTCTTCCTCGATGCCGACCGCGACGGTGTGTTCGATACCGGCGAGTCCGGCGTCGCCGGGCGCACGATCTACCTCGATCTCAACAACAACGTGCAGCGAGACGGTAACGAGCCGCAAACCACCACCAACTCCGCGGGTCAATACACGTTCACGGGGCTGTCTGCAGGAACCTACAAGATTCGCCAGATTCTGCCGTCAGGGTTTATACAAACCACCCCGAGCAACAATTTCGGCAACAATGCGACCGTGACGGCAACCCAAACCCGCACCGGGCTGAACTTCGGCACCAACACCAGCACCGTCACACCCCCACCGCCTCCCTCGGGCGGGTCAATCTCTGGAACCGTCTTCTTCGATACGGACCGGGATGCGAAGTTTGATACCGGCGAACAGGGCGTCTCTGGTCGCACGGTCTATCTCGACCTGAATAACAACAACCAGCGCGACAGCAATGAGCCGCAGACAACAACCAACTCTTCAGGCCAATACTCCTTCAGCGGCTTGGCGGCGAACACATACAAAGTGCGGCAGATTCTCCCGAGTGGGTTCATCCAGACCTCGCCGGGCAACAACTTCGGCAATAATGTGACCCTGGCCACTAATCAGTCGCGAACAGGCGTTAACTTCGGTACATTCTCGTTCAGCGCCCGCCCGATCCTCGCGGCTGGAGCCGACGTCGGCCTGACCTCAACGCGCATCCACACCGATCTGTTCGGTGCTGAGAACGTTGACTGAAATCAGGGCGAAGCCAGCGCCTCCCGTGGCGGAGTTGGGGGCGGCGAAACCCCTCACCGGATTTTCCGGGAAGGCCTCGCGCGCACTTTTTTGGTGACTCAGCCCCGCCCAGCCGGTAAGATCGATACTCAGCCGTCATTCCCCGGGGTTTCCGGTGGTGACGATTCACATCGCCGCACGTCGCCTGCAGTCGCCTGACTCAGGCACACGGCCGCCATCGCCAATGAAGTGCTCGCCCGGACGCGACCCGTCGGTGCGAGGGCTTCTGGTCGGGAGACATCGCAAATGCAGCTATCGCCCCGTTCGCGTCGAAAGATTTCCTCTGCACTGTTTGAAAGCCTCGACTTCCGTCGCCTGCTCGCCGCGGCGGAGATCGGCCTCGATCATGAGGATCTGCATTCCCACGACGATCATACGATCACCTATTTTCCAGAAACCGTGGTTTTGCGCTCCGAAAGCGGCTTTTTAACAGGGAGCCAATCAGGTCGGCGCGCCGACATGGCCCGCAAGTTTGCCGCCGACTATGCGACGCAGTTCGGGCTGCTGCCCGGCGATGTTCGAGGTGCGATCATCACCGATCAGTACACCGACACGCCAACGGGTGTGACGCATGTATATATGCAGCAGACACTTAACGGCCTGCCAATCCAAAACACCTCACTCGGAATTCACTTTGCCGGCAACGGAAGGGTTATCAGCGCATCGAGCAGTTTTGTTCGCAATCTCGATCAGCAGGCCGAGGCCCGCCCGTCGCCCAGTGCGATGGTTCATCCCTGGCTCGCGCTGCGCTCGGTGACCAACGCACTGGAAATGGACTTCCCGGCGCAACCTCCCCGGCTGGAATTCACCGGCGGCGAACAGTTGATTTATTCCGCCGATTCCGCTGCGATTTCGCTCGATCCGATCGACATTCGTGCCCACTACATCGCCGTCGAAACCGGGGTGCAGCTTGCGTGGAAGTTTGTCGTTCGCCCGCCGGACGGTAGCAATGACTGGTTTGATATCTCGGTGGACGCCCGCACGGGCGATGTCATTTTTCTGAATAACTGGAACAGCCACCTCGCATCCTACAACGTTTTCCCCGCCCCGCTGGAATCACCCACCGACGGGGGCAGACAAGTCGTCATTGACCCGCACGACCTCACTGCCAGCCCCTTCGGCTGGCACGACACCAACGGCGCCGCAGGGCCAGAGTTTACTGACACGCGTGGCAATAATGTCAGCGCGCAGGACGACGCCGACGGCAACAACTCCGGCGGTACGCGCCCCGACGGGGGCGCGGGCTTGAACTTTGATGCCCCACTCGATTTCAGTCTGCAGCCCATCGGCTACCGCAACGCCGCCACGCTCAATCTCTTTTACTGGAACAACATTCTGCACGATGTGCTCTACCAGTACGGCTTCAATGAAGCTTCGGGCAACTTCCAGAACAACACCTACGGCAGAGGCGGCACCGGCAACGACGCTGTGCAAGCCGACGCCCAGGACGAAGCCGACCTGCCCGCGACGTCAATCAACCGAAACAACGCCAATTTCGCCACCCCGCCGGATGGTTCGCCGGGACGCATGCAGATGTATATCTTTACCGGCACCAATCCGAACCGCGACGGCGATTTTGACGCCGGAATCATCGCGCATGAATATGGTCATGGCGTCTCCAACCGCCTCACCGGCGGGCCGGCCAACGCCAACGCGCTAAGCAGCACACAATCGCGCGGCATGGGCGAGGGGTGGAGCGATTTTTACTCACTCATGTTCACTCAAGTCGCCGCCGACCAGCCCAACGATGCCTACCCGGTGGGCACTTACGCACTTGGTCAGCCGAGCACCGGGCCGGGAATCCGCCGCCGACCGTACAGCTTTGACAAGAACATCAACCCGCTGACCTTTGAAGCGTTTGGCACCTCCGGCACAACTTCCTACGGCGTGACCCGATCAACGCAAGTTCACAATTCAGGGGAGTTGTGGGCCAGCGCCCTCTGGGACCTGAACTGGCTGCTGGTGGCCAAGAACGGATTTGATGCCAATCTACACAGCGGCTACGACGCCAATGGGTCGCCCGCACAGCGCGCGGGGAACAAGCTGACCATGCGCCTGGTAATGGATGGAATGAAGCTGCAGCCGGCCAATCCATCGTTTACCCAGGCACGCGACGCCATTCTCTCCGCCGACGTCGCACTTACCGGCGGGGCCAACGCACGTGAAATCTGGCTCGCGTTCGCTAGACGCGGCCTCGGCGTCAACGCAGCCACCGCCGGCGCAACTTCAACTGCGATCACAACTTCCTTTGATGTGCCCGCAGCACTCTTTGACCCGATCATCAGCAGTTCCACCCCTTCGGGCGGCACGCTCCTTTCGCCACTCACCAGCTTCAGCTTTGTCTTCAGCGAACCGGTTAACCCCGCGAGCTTCAGCGTTGCCGATGACGTGCAATCATTCACCGGCCCCGGGGGCGTCAATCTGCTAGGTTCAATCACGGGTTTTGGGTTTAGTAATGGTGATCAAACACTCACCATCAACTACATCGCACCCGCAGCAGTAGGCAGTTATGCGATGACCATCGGCCCCAACATCACCGCAATCGATAACGGGGCGGCGATGGATCAGAACATCAACGGAACTCCCGGCGAAGCAGCCGATGCTTTCTCAACAAGTTACACTTATCAGCGATTCATCGGCCCCGACTCAGCCGGCTATCTTGCGGGTGAGTATCCGTATCAAGCGATTGACCTTGTCATCGGCCAGCCGGGCGTCGTGACACTCGTGAATGGCACCGACGATGGCAACGCCCTGCTTACCCTTCCGGCTGGAAGCACTTTCAACTTCTACGGGACCGAGTTCAGCAGCCTGAGTGTCAGTGCCAACGGCCTTATCAGCTTCGGTGGCACGGTCACTACCAGTGCGGGGAACGGAAATTTCACTACTGCCCCAGTGCTCGCATCGATCGGTGCTCTGTATGATGACTGGGTCACCAACACCAACACCGCCGGTGACAGCGCCGTGCTCTATCGCATTGATGCGACCACCAACAGGCTGATCATCGAGTGGAGCGATGTGCCGCATTTCAGCTTCAACGGCGCGGGTAGCACGCCGGCGACGTTTCAGACAATTCTACAGCTCAACACCGAAGGCGTGCCCGGGCGGATCATCAATAACTATGTCGATCTCGACGTCGGCAGCCCAACCTACAACAACGGTGCCAGCGCCACCACAGCAATCAAAGATGCCGGCACGCAAGGCACGCGACGGCTGCTGCTTAACCAGAACTCGGACGGCAATGCGTGGGTGCAATCGGGCCGCGCCAATGTGTTTGCTCTCGATGTCACGCCGCCGACGGTCGAGGCCGGTGCCTTTTCAGTCGACGACGCAGCGCTCGCGGTTACGTTTGACGAGAATGTAAGCGCCAGCGTCACCACCAGCGCGTTTGCGGTGCAGAACCTGACGACCGGCCTCCCACTGGCAGTGTCGGCGACGGGCTATGAATCCGGCACGGATACGGCCAGCGCGTCGCTGCCCATCTCGCTCGACGACGGCAACTACCGCCTGACTGTCAGCGGCGCACTCGACGGCTCGGGCATCGCCGACGCAACGGGCAACGCCCTCGACGGCGATCAATCCGGCCTCGCCGGCGGCGATTTCAGCTACGACTTCTTCTTCCTCCGCGGCGATGCCAACGGCGACCGCGCCGTTAACCTCGACGACTTTACGGCGCTCGCCGCCAACTTCGGATTGTCCGGTCGGCTTTTCAGCCAGGGCGATTTCAACTATTCAACGAACGTCGATCTGAACGATTTCACCATCCTCGCAGCAAAATTTGGCACCACACTTGCCCCGGCAGGATTGCCCAATCGGCCGGCGGCAGGCCCATCGGTCGCCACAGGGTCGCGCCAGGCAGGCGGCATCGCAACCGAAACCCCGAGTCGACTCGTGGTGAAATCAGTGTTCGCGAACGATCGGCTGGTGGAAGACGTACTATCTGATCGTCGAGCCGATCAGATTCTCTGACGCTCGGCCGCATGTCTTTAGAGCCGTCATGCTGGAGCATCGCTAGTAGCTCATGAATCGCTGCACATCGGCACGTCGTACGTCGTGTCCCGATTCTGCAGCACCGATAGAAAGTGAAACTATGAAAGCCAGGTCGTCGTTCGCCAATCGCGCACAGTTTGAAGGTCTCGAAATCCGTCGGCTTCTCTCAGCCGCCGCCAACAAGGTCATCGGTGATTCGGTTTATGAAAACGATGACCACGACGGCCTTTCCGTCATGTTTCTCCCGCAAAGCACCGTCGTGCAGGAGTTGGGAAAGTTTGTAACCGGCAAACAAGCAGGCCGTCGGGCGGATGTCGCACGATCGTTCTTCGTTGACCGAGCGACCGATCTGGGCATTTCACCCGCCGACGCGCAGGCGGTGCAGATTACATCCCAATACACCGACGCCGACACCGGGGTGACGCATGTCTACCTGCAACAGCACGTCAACGGCCTGCCCGTCCAGAATGCGACCGCGGCGATTCATATCGGCCCCGGCGGGCGGGTTATCAGCGCGTCGAGCCGTTTTGTGCCCGGTGCCGGCGCGCTTGCCGAGGCGCAGCGGGCGGCTGCTTCCCAGGGAGTCGATCCGCTGTCACCCTCGCACATGATTCACCCCACTCACGCCCTCCGCGCCGCAGCCTCCGCGTTGGGTGTTGCATCTTCGGGCGCGCCGCAGCTTAGCTATGTCGGCGGCACGCAGCGCGAGTATCAGGCGATTGACGCAGAACTTTCATTTGATGAGATTCCGCTGCGCGCACAGTACATCGTCACCGAAGAGGGCATTCGCCTGGCGTGGCAAACTGTGCTTCGCCTGACCGACGGAAGCGATAACTGGTACGACATGTCGGTCGATGCCAGCAGCGGCGAATTGATCCTCTGTTCCAACTGGACCGACCACCTCGCTTCTTACAATATTTTCGATCGCCCGGTGGAAGCCCCTAATGATGGCTCGCGAAGCATCGTCACCGATCCCTGGGATTCAACCGCTTCCCCCTTTGGCTGGCATGATACCGACGGCGATATCGATCCCGATTTCACAGACACACGCGGCAACAACGTCCGCGCGCAGGAAGATGCCGACGCCAACAACACCGGCGGTGCCCGGCCCGACGGCGGGCCGTCACTCAATTTTGACTTCCCCTACAACGGCGCACTGGCCCCCATCAACAACCTCAACGCCGCCACAACCAATCTCTTTTACTGGAATAACATCATCCACGATGTGACCTACGCCTACGGCTTCAACGAAGCGGCAGGCAACTTCCAAACCAACAACTACGGCCGCGGGGGCGTGGGGAATGATGCGGTCAATGCCGATTCGCAAGACGGCAGCGGGACAAATAACGCCAACTTCTCCACCCCACCCGACGGCACGCCCGGCCGCATGCAGATGTTCATCTGGACAACGCCCAATCCCGACGCCGATTCTTCGTTTGATAACGGCATTATCGTCCACGAGTACGGCCACGGAATCTCCAACCGTCTCACCGGCGGCCCGGCAGACGCCAGCGCGCTCAGTGCAGTGCAATCCGGCGGAATGGGTGAGGGCTGGAGCGACTTCCTCGGCCTCATGTTCACCCAGAAAGCCTCCGACACACAAGACGGCGGCTACGGCATCGGCACCTACGTCCGCGGGCAGCCTAATACCGGCTTGGGCATTCGACGCAAGCCTTACAGCTTCGATAAGACCATCAATCCGCTCACCACCGAAGTGTTCGGAATCGGCGGCAGTGTCACCTACCCGGGGCATGCGCCGATCACTCGCAGCACTCAAGTACACGCCACCGGCGAAATCTGGGCAAGCGCGCTCTGGGATATGAATTGGCTGCTGATCAACAAGTTTGGCTTCGATGGCAACTTGCAGACCGGCTACAACGCAACCGGAACCACCGCAGAGCGCGCCGGGAACAAACTGGCGCTCCAACTCGTGCTCGATGGCATGAAACTCCAGCCGGCCAACCCCACCCTCGCAGACGCGCGAGACGCAATTCTGCAGGCCGACATCATTCGCTCCGGCGGGGCCAATCAGAATGAAATCTGGCAGGCTTTTGCCCGCCGGGGCATGGGATTGAGCTTTTTCTCCGGGCGATCAGCCATTTTCACAGAAGTAACGCCGGCTTTCGATTTGCCCAGCAGCAGCCCGGCCATTCTTGGCGCGTTCACACAATCCACCTTCGTCGCCCCGCCGAGCACTCTGGCGCTTCGTTTTACCAAATCGATGGACACGGCCAGCTTTTCCCCCGCAGCCGACATTTTGAGCTTCACCGGCCCCGCCGGGCAAAACCTGCTGAGTGACGTCACCGGCTTCACTTGGTCGGCCGACGCACGCACGCTGACCATCACCTTCACTCCGCAAGCCCAACTCGGCAGTTACAGCCTCACAGTCGCCCCGACCATCCTCGCCGCCGACAACGCTTCGCTGCTCGATCAAAATCTCAACGGAATTCCCGGCGAAGCGGGCGACTCTTTCACCGCCAGCTTTAATCACACAAGCCTGCTCGGCCCCGATGCCGGCGGCTACCTCGCAGGGCAATGGGCATTTGAGAACATTAATCTCCAGCCGGGCGATTCCGGGGTGACCTCAATCCTCACCAACATCGACGACGCCGGGACAGCCATCAACCTTGGCGACAACACTTTCACTTTTTACGACGTTACCTACGCCTCGGAAGCCAATGCCGTCGTCGCCAGCACGAATGGGTTTGTCTCGTTTGGCGCAGTCTCAACCGTTGCCCTCAATACCGACCTCACCAGCCCGCTCGCCCCGCGCATTGCCGGGCTTTGGGACGATTTTACCACCACCCGCGACGCCGACGATCAGATTCTCTTTACCTTTCAGGACTTGAACAACGACGGAATCAACGACCGTCTGATTGTCGAGTGGAACGAAGTCGGACATTTCGATAACCCGGCCAACGGCGGGACATGGCAGGTCATCATGCAGCTCAACACGAGCGGGCCGGGGACTGCGATCGTCAACTATGTCGATGTCAACTTCGCCGACCCGCGGTTTGATAACGGCGCGAGTGCCACCGTCGGCCTGAAGGCCAACGGATCCCCGCCGACCTCGCGATTGCTGGTCAGCGCCCAAGACGGCGATTTCCCGTGGATCGGAAGCGGCAAGGCGATTCGGTTCAGCCATGACTGGATCGCGCCGACCGCGAACGCTGCGTTTGCCTTTGAGACAGCCCAGCAGCTTGGTTACACGTTCAGCGAAAACGTGTCGATGAGCCTGACCACCGCCGACCTGAGCGTGGTCAATCATACGACCGCTGCCGCTGTTCCTTCGGGAAATCTTTCATTGAGCTACAACGCTGGTTCCAATGTCGCCACGATCGGCTTCCCCGGCCTGACGCCTCTGCCCGACGGCAACTACACCGCCACCCTCGCCGCCGCCGGAGTGACCGACCCAAGTTGGATGCCGCTGGCCGGCGACAATGTGTTGAACTTCTTCGTCCTCGCCGGCGACGCCACTCGCGATCGCAGCGTGAACTTAAATGATTTCACCGTGCTCGCGGCTAACTTTGGTGCGTCCAATCGTGTGTTTAGCCAAGGTGACTTTGACTATTCCGGTAATGTCGATCTAAACGACTTCACTGTTCTGGCCAGCCAGTTCGGAAAATCCCTCCCTGCCCCCGGCGACGCGCCGCGCAGCGGCTCGGAGGTGATGCGAGGCCCGCTTCCGCTGACGTCTGTCGCGCGCCACTCAAATCCGTTCTCAGATGATCGGGTTGCGGACGATGTGCTCTAAGACCGCTCGAAGGTCTACAGTCGCAAAAAGTCGTGTTTTGGGAAGATGGGAATTCTGTATCGACCCTGCACAGAGACTGCTGGGGGCTCTTTCGACTTCTATGCATTTGTGAGAGATTTTTCGCTTGACGCGATGCAGCAAGTGAGGTTAAATTCCCATTCAGGTTAGTTCACTTCTTTTTTCAGATTGGGAGAGAATCAGATGAGTTCCATTTCTTCAGCGAATGTTCGCAAACAGTTGGGCCTCTGCGCCGCCGCCATGGCTGGTGTTGCTGCCGTTTCGGGCGAGGCGAAAGCCGTGCTCGTGACGACCAACGAAAACACCGTCCTGCCGGTCCCGCAGACGCTTGCAGGCGTTTACCTCAATTTCATCACCGGCGCGACAGGCACCTCCGGTGCAAGCACGGCCGGCTGGGATTTTAACCCCTACAACACCGCTTCGGGCTTGGGTATCTACTGGAACCCGGCCACCGTTGGCGGCCTCCGTGGCGCTGGCGTGGCAACTGCGCCGGCATCGGTGGTGTACGCCGACCTCGCTCCGGGCAGCGTGATCGACGCCACTTCGCCGTTCACCAGCTCGATCCAAGGCACTTCGCTCAACTATCGCAATACCGGATCGAAGTTTCTCGGAGTTCGTTTCGTGAATGAAGGCACCGGCGCGATGAATTTCGGCTATGTCAAGATTGACACCACCGCAACAACTGGCTTCCCCGCCACCATCAATGGCTGGGTGTATGACGATTCGGGTGCCGGCGTCACCATTCCGCCGATTCCAGAACCGTCGACCGGTCTGCTCGCCCTTGCGGGTGGTGCACTGGCCGTTCGCCGGTGGCGTGGCAAGGCTGCCTAAGCAGCCTGCATCGTTGGTCAAACAGTGGACTTAACACTCGAACCCACCCGTGCCGACGTTTCGGCGCGGGTGGGTCGTTTTATCAACTAAGACTCGATTGAGATATATTGAACTTGTGATGAAGAACCCGAACGCTCTCGCAAAGAAGGTGCTCCTCGTCGGCTGGGACGGGGCCGACTGGCAACTGATTCATCCGCTGATGGACGCGGGCAAGATGCCCAACACACGGCGGATCGTCGAGCAAGGCGTAGCCGGGAATATCCTTACGCTGCAGCCGGTGCTCTCGCCCATCCTGTGGACCAGCATTACCACGGGAAAACGCGCCTACCAGCACGGCATTCACGGTTTTGTCGAGCCGACGCCGGATGGCGCAGGGTTGCGCCCGGTGTCGAGCAGTTCTCGCACGGCCAAGGCACTTTGGAACATTCTCAGCCAGGCCGGCTTGCGCTGCCATGCGGTCGGGTGGTACGCAAGCCACCCCGCCGAGACGATTCGCGGCACATGCGTCTCAAATCAGTTTGCCGTAGCACCGCCCGATGTACGTCCCGATAGCTGGCCCATTGCCAGCGGTAGCGTTGAGCCCGCATCCGTGGGCGAGACGCTGGCTGACCTGCGGGTGCACTCCGACGAGATTTTGACAGAATTCGTGGCCAACTTCATTCCCGCAGCCGAACGACTGAGCACCACCCGGCCAGCGGTTGCCTACCTCGTGGCGCACCTGAAAAAGCGACTGGCCGAACTGCTCACCACGCACGCAGTGGTGACGGAACTGATGGAACAGCAACCGTGGGATTTTTGCACGGTGTATTACGAAGCGATCGATCAGCTTGGCCACGATTTCATGCTCTACCACCCCCCGCGGATGGAACACCTGCCGGTCGAGGTCTTTGAGGCATTTAAGCATGTGATGGCAAAGCTCTACGAATTGCATGATGCGATGCTGGGCCGCCTGCTCGAACTCGCCGGCGACGATGCACATGTCATTATCCTCTCCGATCACGGCTTTCTGAACGATCACCGGAGGCCCGTTGAGCAGGTTGAACCGGCGCGATGGCACCGCAACCTCGGCGTGGTTGCGATGTCCGGGCCGGGTCTGAAGCGCGACGAACTGGTTCAAGGCGCAACGCTGCTGGATGTCGCCCCGACGATACTCACGCTGTTTGGCCTGCCGGTGGGGCAGGATATGGAAGGAAAGGTGCTGATCAACGCATTCGAGGACGTGCCGTCGATCGAGCGCATCGCGTCGTGGGAAACCGTGGACGGCGAGTTTGACGGCAAGCGCGCGTTATCCACGGAAGAAGACCCCGCCGTCGCCGCGGAGGCGATGCGGCAATTGGTCGAGCTTGGCTACCTCGAAGCGCCCGGCGAAGATACGCTGCGCAACATAGCCCGGGCCAGAGCCGAACAGCGCTACAACCTCGCCGCGGCGCTGCTGGAGGGCAAGCGATCGACCGAGGCTCTCGCGATCGCCCGAACGCTCTCGCATGAGTTTCCCGACGAGATTCGCCACGCACTGCTCCTTGGACAGGCCGCGGTGCCCATCGCCGACGCTGCGGCGCTGGCTGAGGCCATTGCTGCGGTGGAACGGATCGACCCCGTCAATCGGCAGATCAACCTCTTCCGCGGGTTTTTGTCGATGATCCAGGACGACCCCCAACAAGGCCTGGCCCATTTCCTCGCCGCCGCCGAACAATCGCCCGATGATGCGTGGGTTCACAACCGCGTCGGTCGCGCATGCCTCCGTCTCCGGCGATGGGCCGAAGCCGAGAAGGCATTTAATCGCGCTGCATCGCTCGATAAGGAAAATGCCGAATCATCCTACGGCTTGAGCGTCGCAGTCGCGCGGCTGGGCCGGCCGGAGGAAGCGGTCGAACATGGTCTTCGCGCGGTGGGTCAGTTACACGATTTCCCGCTCGCACATTTCCAGCTTGGCGCAGTTCTTTCGCGGCTGGCAATGTTCGACCGAGCCGCTCAGGCCTTCGAGATCTGCGTGGCGATGCGCCCCAACTTTGCCCTGGCATATCGCTACCTTTCGCGCGTTTACCACCGGCTGGGTAAGGTGATGGAATCGAAGCACGCCCATGATACCTGTGCCCGGCTGCTGATGACCAAGGTTCCACAACCGACTGTGGATTGAGTTTGCCGGGCGATCGAGTTGAAAATCAACCGATTTTGCCTGTTCAATAATCGCCCAGCATATCGCTTCACCGGCGGGAGCGCAAAATTCGCGCGTAAGATGTTTGACATTGCGAGCCGCACTGGCGACATTGATAATGACGATTCATGCACGGATGCCGCAAAGCCGACAATCTAAGGTTGTCCTTAGTCGCAAAAGGAGTTGACTCACATGTCACAGGGAAGTTCAAAGGGTCGTTCACAAGATGATTCCGCGGAATTCGCAGCCGACAATGGCCCCAACGGCGGTGTCAGTGCGGCCACCAATTCACCGCTGGCGACCGTTTTTCAGGACGCGTACCAGAAGGCGATGACGATCCGCCGGCTGGATGAGCAGATCGGACAACTCGCGGCCCGTCGCAAGGCGATGTGTGAAGAGTTGAAGCAGATCCAAGGGTGCCTGAATGAAGAATTCACCCGACTGCTCGACACCGAAACGCAGATCTCCGGCGATTCGCCCAATGGTGCGCGAGTGATGGTGAGCGTTCACCAAAACACCTTCGCAGGCCGCAACGCCGAAGCCGCGGCATAGCGCTCTTTCACTCTCAACAAGCCGCTCGCGGGCTTGGCACTTCAGCCGATGCCCCACGAATCTGCCGCTGCGCCTGCGGCGCAGGCTGAAAAACTTCGCTCGGGGGAAACTGCGCCGCGGCGCGGTATACTGTTTATTGGCGGACGATAGCGTGTTGAACTACTCCTTCGACGACGGCGTTGTTTCGCGCGCGATCACACATGATCATTCGTCGGTGAGTCAACAGGAGCGAACATGCCGATCTATATGAAACTCGGTGAAGTCCCGCGGAAGCGCCACATTAAGATGCCTCGCGACCCGCACACCAGCTTTCGCGGGGAAGCGATCGCCTACGAACACGTCGTCACCACGGCGGGCTTTGATCGGGCGTATTCGATCATGTACCACCTGCGACCGCCGACACGCGTGCGCAACACTGAAGCCGCCGGCGCGGTCGAACTCAAGCCCGCCGAAGGCCAGGCGCTGCGGCATCATCATTTGAAAACGTTCGAGATGCCACGCGGCGGGTCCGCGATCACCGGGCGCGTGCCGATCATGTTCAATGAAGACTGCGTCGCACTCCGCTGCCGCCCCGCGGAGCAGCAAAGCACGCTTTACCGCAACGGCGGTGCCGATGAAGTCATCTACATTCACGCGGGAAATGGTGTGCTCGAATCGCCCTATGGCAAGTTGCCCTACAAAGCGCTTGATTACATCGTCATCCCGCGTGGCACGACGTATCGCCTCCTGGCAGATGACATTGCCCGCGAAGACCACCTGATCCTGGAAAGCGTGGGGCCGGTTCGTCTGCCGAAGCGATATCTCAACCCCGACGGTCAACTTATGCTCGGCGCGCCGTTTTATGAGCGAGATTTTCACGGTCCGTGCGAGCTTGTGCCCGTTGATAAAGAGGAAGATACGGTGGTCATGGTGAAGGACGGCCAGCGAATCACGAAGGTGACGATGGCCAGCCATCCGTTCGATGTCGTCGGCTGGGACGGGTTCATTTATCCCTATACATTTAACGCGATGGACTTTGAGCCGCTGACCGGCACCGTGCACCTCCCCCCGCCGTACCAGCAGTGTTTTGAGTGCCGTGGGTTTGTCATCTGCACGTTTGCCCCGCGTTATCTCGATCATCACCCTGAGGCCATCAAGGTCCCCTATGTGCATAGCAACGTGGAAGCTGACGAGGTGCTGTTCTACAGCCGCGGGAACTTCGGCAGCCGCAAGGGCATCAGCCCGGCGAGCATCAGCCTCCACCCCGCAGGCATTCCGCACGGCCCACACCCTGGCACCATCATGGCATCAATGAAGCACGACCGAACGGAAGAGCTAGCGGTAATGTTTGACACCGAACGCCCACTCAAGCTCACCGCGGAAGCGATGAAGATGGACGACCCAAACTACCCGCTAAGCTGGCTGGATACAGGTTCCACCAGCCCCGCGGACGGCGCTGGGCAACCGCGGTGAGGGATTTCGGCATATGACACTCACAGATCACAAGGAAATCGCCTCGCGGCACATCGAGTCACCGAAAAACCCAATCATTGGCAGCGATATCGCGATTGCCAGCCATGAGGTGAGTTCACCGCGGATCATGCTCTTGTGTGCATCAGGCCGGCATGACACGCATACTTACCGATCACCCGGAACGGTGATGAGAATGGGTTTCTAGAAACTCAAACTGAGCTGGCTGGATGTGACGGGTGTTGCCACGCGCACTAACCGCCTTCCCCTACCTGCTCAACCGAGGATTTGACAATGGACAACGCCCGCGTTTTTGCGATCAGGTTTTCAAAGCTGTATCCGCTCTATGTACAGAAGGCGGTGAAGAAGAACAGGACACAGGCCGAGGTGGACCAAGTCATCTGCTGGCTCACGGGTTACGATCCGGCCGGGCTGCGGCGGCAGATGAAAGAGGAGAATGACCTTGCGACTTTTCTTGCCCAATGCCCAAAGTTTCATCCAAACGCGTCATTGATAAAAGGCGTGGTTTGCGGCGTGCGGGTGGAGGACGTGAAAGACCCGCGGATGCAGAAGCTCCGATATCTCGACAAGCTCATCGACGAGCTGGCGAAGGGGAAGTCGATGGAGAAGATCTTGCGGGCCTGATCGGCAGCACGCATAACACCGCCAACGTGCCGACGCTGATGCATGAGAGCAGCAGCCCCGCGAGCCTTCCTGGGGTGCGGTATCGCAGCCGCAATTGATGCTGCCCGGGAGCCGCAATCGGCACCGCCATCATGCCATGATTCGCTGGCAGGATCGAAGCGGCCTCGCCGTTGAGCGTTGCAGTCCAGCCGGGGTCGAAGGTCTCGATGATTCGCACTGCACCCGGTTGACCGGTAACAAGATTCATCTCAAAGACGTCAGGCGTCGGGCGGGAATACCTAATCGCCTCGACAGTAGCACCGCCCGACGCTTGAGTCCCCACAGAAGAACGCACCAATCCCGCGGCGGCTGTTTCGGGGAGAATCATTCCGCTGGCCAGATCAAAGTTGCGGTCGCGCAGGCGGTCGAGGGTCGATCGATCATCGAGAAATGAGATTGCCTGGGCCGGAACAAATGACACGCGCGACGCGGCATCGTCGAACTGATGAACGAGCAGCCTATCGTACGATCCAATGAGCCTTCCGTTTGGCCGAGGAACGAAACCAACCGTGATGCGCACCGCGCAGGCACGCATGGCCCGGGCCGGCAGCGAATCGCCATTAAGCGTTTCCAGATACACCGACCGCCGCTGCTGGCCCAGCGCGGTGATCATCTCGTAGTATCGCGCCATCTGGATCGAGTCATAAAAGCCGATGTCGTCGTATCGGCGGTTGCTGGTGCTGATGAGCCATGTATCAAACGCCACGCGTCCGTCGCCGACGGCGGTCAACCACGCGTCGTCGCGACCATCGAGCGCAACAGCAGGCGTTTCACGATGTACAAACTGCCGGCTGGTAGTGGTCAGATCGATCGCGTGCCACGCCAGCGGGACTATTAGTAGCCCGATTGCCTGTGACCGCCGCAGATGCGCGATGGCAAGTTGCACCGCGCCGGCGAGCGCAAGCGATAGCGCCAATGTAACCGGATAAGTCAGCCGACAGGGCGCGCGAACCAGCGTCCCGGGCATTTGCCGCGCCAGCGCCTGTAGCCATGGCAGCGCCATTGAGAGGCAGACGACGCCCATCAAAACGAGAAACAGCACCGCCCCCCGCGGCACGTTGCGCCGCGCCACACACCACCCCGCCAACGCCACCGCTGCAACCCAGGGGGTCCAGCCGACGTAGTTGAACGTATCCCAGAAATATGCGTCATTCGCATAACCTGTGAAAGGCCGATGCGGGATGCGGGCGACCGATTCCGGCCAGCCGTCTATCCAAGGCGCGAGGAATGCGCCGGCAAGTCGGGAAACGGGCAGCGCAAGGTCATTCGGCGAATGGGCCAGGTCGCCGATCACGCGTGTGCTTCGGGTAACCAGCATCGACATCGGCACCAAGGCAAACGCTGCGCAGCCCGCTCCCGCGGTAAGCACAGCGACCGTGCGAATGCGCTGCCACCCGCGCAGCCGCCAAAGGGCATAAAGCCCCGCGATGGCCAGGGCATACATGGGCAATTGAGGGTGGCCACAAAGCGCCACGCAGCCCGCGGCGAGGCCAAGGGGAAGAAGCTGTCGCCATGCCAGGTTCGAGCCGGCGTACGCCCGCAGTTTCGCCACACATCGCTCGATCAGCCACAGCAGCATCGGCAGCGAAGGATACGCTTCGAGCAAGTGAAGGTGGCCGGCGAGCAGGCGTGACGCGAAAAACCCCGCCGCTGCGAAGGTCCATCCACCCACTGCCGCCGCGAACGGCCCTGCCCCGAGCGACCGAGCGTAGAGGAAGGTAAACAGCGCCGCCAATACCGCCGAGAGAAAGATCGCCCCGGTGTACAAGTCAGCGGCACCCAAGGGCAGCAGTGCCAATCGCGTCGGCACAAATGGAAAGTTCTGAAGATTCGACCAGAATGGCGTGCCGAGTTGCTCGCGGGTAAACCACCCGGGCAACCCGCCGCCGCTGGTGATACCATCCATCGCGTACTGCACGCGGTGCCGATGCAAGACAGGATAGTCCAATGAGTCAAGCCGCAGATTGCCGTCCAGCAGCCCGGACGGAGAGTAAAGTGCGACAACCGCGATCACCATGACCACGCACCACCGTACCGACGCTGCCTTCGTGCTGGAGAACCGCGGCTGCAAAACCGGTTCGTCGGCGGGAGAATTGTCTGAGAGTGGCAACCGCTGCATGAACATGGCAAGTGTAACACGAGACCGGCGCACATGACCAAACATCAACCCACGAAGCTCCCGGATTAGCCATGCAACCAGACATTGCCCCGTTACGGTCAGAAGATGTTCCCGCAGTCACAAGCATGCTCGCCGCAGCGATGCCGGTGGAAGCCATTACGCCGGAGAAATTCGCGCGTCATATCCTGCTCGACCCCAATTATCGCGCCGATGGCGCACTCGTGGCCAAGGCCGGAAACTGTGTGGCGGGATTCATCTATTCGGCAATGCGCCGGGAACCACTAAACGAGGCTGATGCACGCAAAGGGTACATCACCGCGATCGGGGTCGATCAACGATATCTCCGCCAGGGAATCGGCACTCAACTCATTGCGGCGGCAGAGGCGCAGCTCCAGCAATCCGGCCGCACAGAGTTGCTGGTGTCGCCCTACGCCCCCGCATACTTCACCCCTGGCGTCGACCTCGCGGCCTACCCCGCGGCTATCGAATTGTTTACCAAACAGCGTTTCGAGCAAGTCAGCCGCCCGATCGCCATGCAGGCCAACCTGTGGAAACTCACCGAGCCGCAGTTTGTGGCCGACGCCCGCAAGCAACTGACGCATGACCATGTTTGCATCGAACCCTACTCGCCGCCACTCACACAGCCGATCCTCCAATTCGCACGAAATGAGTTCGGGGCCGACTGGGAAATCGTCTATCGCGATGCGATGCGGTCAATCCTCCGCGGCGAGGCCAGCGCATCACGAATCGCGCTCGCTCACCGGGCCGGGACGGTGCTGGGCATCACCCATCATGACGGCGAGCGCTTTGGCCCCATCGGAGTCGCAGCATCAGCGCGAGGCCGAGGAATCGGGCAGGTGTTGATGTACGAGACCCTGCAAACGCAGCGCCGCGCCGGCCTGCAGACAGCGTGGTTCCTCTGGAGCGACGACCGCACGGCCGACCGGCTATATCGCGGGGCGGGCTTTTCGGAGTTCAGGCGGTATGTGATTTTTAGGAAGGCACTCCGTTCGCGATGATGCTAGAATTTCTCTCGATGGCGAAGGAGTTTGGCAGCATTGATAAATCGTCAGTTTGGTTCGGTACTTTAGCCGAGTCCGATGCAAAAGATATTGAGTATTGGCGCTCGAAGAGTCCGTTCGACCGGCTCAGGGCGCTCGCATACCTCAGACAAGAGCTTTACGGTCATGGGCGAGGCAAATCTGGACGACGACTTCCGCGAACTTTTCGTCGCGCTAAACCTGGCGAAAGTTAGCTATCTGATGATTGGTGGGTACGCAGTCAATTTTTACGGACACCACCGCGCCACCAAGGACATCGATGTCTGGATCGCTGCCGATGCCGAGAACGCCTCAAGGGTGTCGGAGGCGCTTGTGAAATGGGGCGGGTTTTCAGCCAGCCGAGTGGCACCTAAACTGTTTGTGGAACCCGACAAGGTGTTTGTAATGGGCCGCCCTCCAACCCGAATCGATCTTTTGACCGGCGCGCCAGGGTTGAACTTCGAGGCATGTTGGCAGCGCCGCAATTTGGCAGCGCCGCAATGTCGTCATGATGGATGGCGTGGCGGTCCCGGTGATTTCGCTCGCCGACCAACTGACAAACAAGCGAGCTGCCGGCCGACTGAAGGATCTTGCCGATGTCGAAACACTGTCCGCGATCGAGAGCAGACCCACCGGTAAGCGCCCTGATGAGAAACGGCGGGCGACCAGGCGAAGACGGTAATCACCCCACCGCCGACATGAACGCTCGCACGCGTTTGACGTCCACTGGCTGATCGACTCTGCCATTTTTCTTGAAATGCGTCCCGACGATCGCGCCATCGCAGGCGTCTCTGAAACTCGGCAGCGATTCGATCGTCACTCCGCTGCCGATGAATACCGGCGAACTCCCGGCCCGTTTCTTCACCCGCGCAACTTTCTCAGGGTCGGTAGCTTTACCGGTGCCGGCACCGCTCACAACTAGCGCATCGGCCATCCCGCGGTGGAGTGTGTCGTCAATCTCGTCTTCGATGGACCGCGCCGCCAGCGGTGCGGAGTGCTTCACATCCACATCAGCCATAATCTTTATGTGTTCTGCGCCGAGGCTCGCGCGGTCGCGCAGCAGGTCGTGCGCGATGCCGTGTAGCAACCCCTGATCCGCCACACGCACCCCGCAGAGCACATTCACCCTGATAAACTCAGCGCCCACCGCCTGTGCGATTGCCAGCGCGCTCCGGCCATCGTTGCGCAGGCAGTTAATGCCCAGCGGAAGATCAATGCTTGACCGCACCACCCCTGCGATCGATGTGAGATGCGCAACCACATGCGCGGGTACGCTGCCGGGATAAAATGGCGCATCTCCAAAATTCTCGATCATCAGCGCATGCACGCCGCCCTCTGCGAGCAGTGCCGCATCGCGAATGGCGGCCTCGGCGATCGCACGTGCGTTGCCGGCGAAACGAGGGGCACCTGGCAAGGGCAAGAGGTGAATCATTCCGATCACACCGAACCCACGGGCTAAAAATACGCTGCATGTTTTGCTAGCCATGTCGGCGAGCATAGCATGTAAGCATGAATGCGTCAGTCACACCGGCCATGGGAACCACGCCTGCAGGAAACTGGCAGGACCGACTTGAGCAAGTCCGTCAGATGATGCTCGAGATGAGCCAGCAAACTGATGCACAGGCGATGGTGCAGCGATACGCGGCGCGGGTGCGGACGACTTCGCCGAATGACGGCATTCTGTCGGTCAGCCGGCGCGGCGTCCTTGAACCGCATTTTAAGATCACCCGCAGCTTTCGATGGGGGTTTGACTTTGATCCCTGGAAAAACGCGCTGTCGCTCCCCGTGCTTCAAGGTGGTCTCCTTGGCCGGCTGCTCTACGAAGGAATGCCGCGGCTGGTCGAAGATTTGCGCGTTGAGCGGGATGACCCGGCCCACGAACACCTGCACGAAGCTCGGTCGCTCTTCGCTATGCCCGCGTACGACGGCGGCGTGGCGCTTAACATGACATTTGTCCTCAGCAACCAGCCGCGGGGGTTTGATTACGATTCGCTGCCGAATCAGTTCTGGATGTCCAGCCTGTTTGGCCGGGTGACGCATAACCTGCTGCTCTCACGCCAACTTCAGGACGCTTATGACTCGGTCGATCGCGAGTTGCAGGTCGTCGGTGACATTCAGCGATCGCTCCTGCCAAGCAAACTCCCGAGCATCCACGGGCTGAAGCTGGCGGCGCATTACCTTACCAGCAGACGCGCCGGCGGGGACTATTACGACTTTTTCCCGCTTTCTGACGGCCGATGGGGTATCTTCATCGCTGATGTCTCAGGACACGGCACGCCGGCAGCGGTGCTGATGGCGGTCACGCACTCGATTGCTCACGGCGTGCCCGGCGACCCCGACCCGCCGAGCCGCCTGCTCAAGCATGTTAACGAGCAACTCACCCGGCTGTACACCAACGGCAATGGAACATTCGTCACCGCGTTTTACGGGATCTTTGATCCGGCGACTAAACGCCTCGCCTACAGTTGCGCCGGGCACCCCCCGCCGAGGGTCAAATCATGCAGCGACGGACCCTCCAGGACCATGCTCGACGAATCGCTGAGTCTTCCCCTCGGCATCATCGACGACGAAGATTACACAGACGCAACCGTACAACTTCATCCGGGCGACGTGCTCGTGCTCTTCACTGACGGCATCACCGAATCGCGCAATCAATCGGGCGAGTTGTTCGGACTTGATCGGCTGGATCATGCCATCGGACGCTGTAGTAACGATACTGAGTTGGTCATACGCAATATCCTTCTGGCAGTGGAGGATTTCTCCGATTCTGCCCCGCCGAACGACGATCAGACGTTGATCGTGGCACGCGTGGAATGACAGAGAGGGTGGGAAATCTGCCCTCTGATGATTCGTTTTTCTGCTTCTCCCGTGTAGGCTTTCGCCCACAATGTCCTTCCGCCTCCTCGCTCTTGGCGATCTTGTCGGCCGGCCCGGCCGGACGGTCGTTTGTCAGAAGCTGCCCGAGATCGTTCGTTCGCGGCAGATCGATTTTGTGATTGCCAATGGCGAGAATGTCGCTGCTGGAACAGGAATCACCGCCAACTTGTTTAACAAGATTCGTTCGTATGGCGTTGATGTCGTCACGCTCGGCGATCACGTCTTCAAAAAGCAGGAAATCACTGCAACGCTCTCCAACAGTGAACGGCTCATCCGCCCGGCAAACCTTTCGCATCAGGCCGCCGGCAAGGGTTGGACCGTGGTGACCGCCGGGAACGGAGTGCAGGTTGCGGTAATGAACCTGCTCGGACGAATTTATATGAGCCTGCCCTGCGATGATCCCTTCGCGGCGGCCGATCGGATCATCAAGGATCTGCCAGCAAGCGTGAAAGTGATTGTGTGTGATATGCACGCCGAAGCGACCAGCGAAAAGGTGGCGATGGGTTATCACCTCGACGGTCGCGCAAGCCTGGTGTTTGGCACTCACACCCATGTGCCGACGGCAGACGCGCGCATCCTCGCGCACGGGACGGGTGCCATTACCGATGTGGGTATGTGCGGGCCGTATGACAGCGTTCTGGGCCGGCGGAAGGATCGAGTGCTGAAGTACATGACCACCAACATGCCCCACAGCTTTGACGTCGCCACGCACGACATGCGGATGTGTGGCGTGCTTACCGAGATTGACCCATCGACCGGCAAATGCAAGAGCATTGAGCGCATCGACATCCCCGGCGGCAACCTCGATCAGGCATACGACTCCGACGACAAAGCCAACGCCGGCAATGACTGACAGGCAGGCGGACTTCAATGCTTGATTTTCTGCAGACATACGCCCGCGGCGTTCGCAGACCTCGCGTTCGCTGATATAATTCGGTAACCGGATCATTACGCCCGCCGGCGCGACCCGCTCGGTGGGCTAGCTCGACCATGGGCCGCACCATCGGCCGTATGAAAGGACGCTCGCAATGCCGACCACTCAAGTCGCCTCAGGCCTGACCACCAACAAGGCCCCTTTTATAGAGCTACAGCGCGCCGAAGGGAACATTTACATCGAGCAGCCGTATGGGCTGTACGACGAGCAAAACCAGGACACCTGGCGTCGCCTGTACGCGCGCATGCGCCCGCGGTGGGAGAAGTATGCGCATCCGAAGTTTCTAGAGGGCGTTCACAATCTGGCCCTCGACCCTGACGCAGTCCCCCGGCTGGAAGACATCAACCGATTTCTCTGCCCCCTGAGCGGTTTTTCCGCCAAAGCGGTCGCGGGTTACGTGCCAGCGTATGTGTTTTTCGATTGCTTGCGCACGCGCGCTTTTCCCACGACAATCACCATTCGCGACGGCAAGTTGCTGGATTATCTCCCCGAACCCGACATTTTCCACGACGTCGCCGGCCATGTGCCCATGCACACCGACAAACGCTTCGCCGATGTGCTGGTGCGCTTCGGCGAAGTGGCTCGCGAGGCCGCGGTGATGGTGCAGGGTATTGCTGACAAACAACAACAGCTCCGCCACGTCGAGAGCATCATCCGCGGCATGGCGCGGTTCTTCTGGTTCACCGTCGAATTCGGCCTGATGCGAGAGAAACCCGGATCAAAGAACCTGAAAGTCTACGGCAGCGGCCTGCTCAGCAGCTACGGCGAAATCGAACACTGCGTCACCGCACCCGAAGTGCAGCGGTACCCCATGCAACTGGAATGGGTCATCAACCAAAGCTTCGAAATCGACCACTACCAACCGCTGCTGTTCATCGTCGACAGTTTTGATCACTTGTACGAGCTGACGCATCAGCTAGAGCAGTGGATCAAAGCCGGTAAACTCGAAAATCTCGCCCCATGCGAACCGGCGATCAGTGAGGCGGATCTGAAGAGCTTTTTGGAGGCGGGGGTTTAGTTAACTGAATCTTCCAGCGATGACGTATCGACAAATCAGTAAGTGCCGATTGACCTTCATCGCCAGTTTGCATCACAACCCGCGATACGCTTCCTTGCGATGGAGTACGGACATCCGTTCCACAATAAGGGTCGCGTCGTTTACTTCGTAGAGGCTTCGAGACTCACCGATTCGCACCACACCAAAGGTGTTGATGCCTGGTCAGCTTGACCGCGGCCGGCAACCGTGGGTGGGTAGCCAACTTCAAAATTGCCAAATCGACCGTGCGGAGCACATGCTCTGGCAAGCGGCGCATGTCGCGATCAACACCGGGACGAAATCGAACCTGGTAGGTCACTCCAGCCCCAGTTGCTTCCGAAGCTCGCCATACGGCTTGCTTGATCCCTTTGCATTGCGACGCCGGGCTATGGCCGAATCGGCGGCGTCCTCCCGTACTTGTCGACGAGCCAACGTCTCGAGTTGGTCGTGATCCTCTTTCGGCACGATGACATACTTATCCCTGCCGAGGTTTAGCAACCACGCACTCATTATCAGAACGTACTTTCCTGCCGCGCGGGAAGCTACGTAAGAACTCAATGCTGGAGTTGCAAAACCCTAAAATTTTGCCCGTAATCCCTCCACCGCCGTCGGGTTTTCAAGGCTGCTCAGGTCGCCGGGGTCCTGGCCGAGGTACGCGGCGCGAATCACCCGGCGCATTACCTTGGCGTTGCGGGTTTTGGGCAAGTCGCGGACGAAGCGGATTTCCTTAGGCGCGAGCGGCTTGCCCTGCTCGGCGATGATGCACCCCTTGAGTTCGTCAATCAGCGACGCGCACTCATCTACTGGAGCTTTGCAGACGACAAAGCACACAATCGCCTGGCCTTTGATCTCATCGGGGACACCGATGACCGCGGCTTCTTTTACCTTTTCGTGCGCAACAAGGATCGATTCGATCTCCGCAGGCCCGAGGCGTTTGCCGGCTACTTTGATCGTGTCATCGCTGCGGCCAAGGATGTACCACTGGCCGTTGTCATCGACTGCAGCGAAGTCGCCGTGTACCCACGTGCCCGGCAACTTGCTCCAATAGGTGTCGAGGTAGCGCTGGCGGTCGTTCAAGAAACCGCGGGTCTGGCCGATCCACGGCTTTCTGATCACAAGCTCGCCCACCTTCCCGCGGACGCTCCTGCCGCTCTCGTCAACGACATCAACAGCCATTCCCGGCAGCGGACCTGCAAAGCTGCAAGGCGCGCTGGGGTGAACGACGCTGCCCATCAATATCCCACCGGAGATTTCCGTCCCGCCGGAGTAGTTAATGATCGGCCGCCTCCGTTCACCCACGACATTAAACAGCCACTTCCACGGTTCCGGGTTCCACGGCTCGCCCGTACTGGCGAACTTTCTCAGCTTAGTAAGGTCTTGTTTGCGCACGGGCGCTTCGCCGTGCACGAGCAGGCTGCGAATGAGCGTAGGTGAAACACCCAGCGTGGTAACTTCATACTTCGCGGCGATCTCCCAAAGCCGACCCACATCCGGGTAGTCCGGCCCGCCGTCGTAGGTCACCATCGTGCAGCCAACGCTCAGTGCGCTAAACACCAGCCACGGTCCCATCATCCAGCCCATGTCGGTCATCCACCAGATAGTCTCATCAGGCTTTAAGTCCAGCCCAAGCCACGCATCGGCTGCGGCCTTGATCGGGAAGCCGCAGTGCGTGTGAACCGCGCCCTTGGGTTTGCCGGTCGTGCCCGAAGTGTAGATCAGCATCATTGTTTCTTCAGCATTCGCAATATACGTCTCGACCGGAGGACTCTGCCCGGCTGTGACGAGCGCCGCGTAATCGAGGACGTCAACTCGCCGGCCACTCGCGGCAAGCGAGGCGCCGACCTCATCGACAATAGTGCGCATCGCCACAAATTTCCCCCGCCGGTGCACACCATTGCAGGTAATGACGGCTTTTGCGTTTGAGTCGGCCAATCGCGTGATAATCGCCCCGGCGCCATAACCGCTGAACAGAGGAAGGAAGATCGCGCCGATGTAGATAACCGCGAGCATCGACACCACGCAGTCGGCGTTCATGGGGAGGTAGACGCCGATCACATCGCCCGGCCTGAACCCGCGCGCAACCAGCGCCGCTGCCACTCTCTGGACTTCATCTCTAAGGCCAATGTACGTTCGCGAGTCACAACTGCCGTCGTCGTGAACGGCGATAATGGCGCGTTTGGTCTCGGTTGTTGTATGCATCCACCGATGCAGCAACGACTTAACGACATTCATCCGACCGCCGACACACCATTTCGGCCACTCGATGCCTTGCGACGCGTCCAGGATCGTCTTGTAGGGCGCATCGAAGACGAATCCCATATCTCCGATGACGGCGCTCCAAAACCAGCCGACGTCCGCGGTGCTGCGGCTCATCAATTCGTCGTACGAACCGATACCGTGACGCTTCATAAACGCTGTGACATTGGCCGCGGCGATGGTCGCGGCGTCGGGCTGCCAGGCGATCTCGCCGCCGAAGTCGAAATGATCCATAGTCTACTCTCCGCGGGAAGGGTGAAACGAGAGATTAACGCAGATCAATATAGTTTTGAAAATCGGCACTTTCATCTCGCCCGATCTACGTTAACTTATTGTAGTGGAGGACCTTATGCAGCAGATCCGGCTCGGCGAAGTCGCCTATGCCCGAAGCGGTGACAAAGGCAGTGGCGAAAACATCGGCCTGCTCGCTCACACGCAGGCCGGCTACGATTTTCTCGTCGCGAACCTCACCGCGGAGAAGGTGCACGAGTTTTTCAAACCTTACGGCCCGACGAAGACCGTCCGGTACGAGTTACCCAACCTGCTCGCGCTCAATTTTGTCCTCAGCGACGTTCTCGACGGCGGCGGGAGCGTCTCGCTGCGGATTGATGCCCAGGGCAAGGCGATGGGGCAGGCTCTGCTGGAGATGTTGATTGAAGCCCCGCAGGAATTGGCGAAGATGAAACCAGATTAAACTGCTCCACTCCCCCTCCCGGAGCACCAGGAGAGGGAGAAGTGGCAATACTTCGTACCAGTCTCTGGGTTTGCGCGAGTTGGCTGGGGGCATGCTTTGTCGTTCAGGATAAAACATCTGACACACATCACTTCCGATTCCGAGTCTCACAAGGTCAGCACATGCCAAACCCCGTCATCACAACCGACATCTCCAATCCCGCGGTCGCTGTCATCTCAATGAACCGGCCCGAGAAGAGAAACGCACTGTCACTGCAGCTCATCACAGAATTGACGCAGGCTTTCGCAGACTCCTCGCGCGATAGAAGCCGCCGGGCGGTCATTCTGCGCGGGGAAGGCAAGGGTTTCTGTGCGGGGTTGGATTTGGATGAAATGTCGCAGGCCGGCAATGCTGAAATGGCGGCAACAGCGCTCGCGGAACTGTATGAAGTCATGGCGACCAGCCCGGTCGTCACGATCGCCGCCGCCCACGGCGCGGCGTTCGGCGGCGGTGTGGGGTTGATCGCTGCCAGCGATATCGTCATCGCCACCGACGATCTCAAGATCGGCTTCCCCGAAGTGAAACGCGGGCTGACCGCAGCGCTCATTACGACGCTGCTTCGCCGCACGGTGCCCGATCGCGCGCTGCGAGAGCTGATCGTCCTGGGTCTGACCATCGACGCAAAGCAGGCCCAGTCGCTGCAGATGGTCAACCGCATAGTCGGCGTCGATCAGTTGATGCCGACCGCGAACGACTATGCAAAACAAGTCATCGCCGCGGCGCCCAATGCAGTGGCGCGCACGAAAAAGCTGCTCGACGACATCCATGTGCGCGGCGTGCGCGACGACCTGCAGATGGCGCTCAAGTTTCACTTCGAGTTCAGGCACGAAGGCGAATTGAAGGAAGGCGTTGCAGCGTTTCACGAAAAGCGCGAGCCACGATGGGGCTTGCGCGATTCGTGATCGCGTCGGCATCCGCGGAAGAACTTACACATGCCGGCGGTACGAACCCGGAGTCTTTCCCACTTTCTCCTGAAAAACCGCGTTCATGTAGCTTTGTGATCCGAACCCGGCGCGGGCAGCGATCACTTTCAGTTCGAGCCTTGTATCCGTAAGCAACTCGACAGCCCGGGCAATTCGCAATCGAACAATCTCATTATTGATCGATCGACCCAGCAGCTTTCTAAAACGGCGTTCGAGCACGCTCCGCGAAAGCGGAACGATGCGCGTCACGTCATCCACGCCAATTCGGTCGCATGCATGCTCGCGGAGAAATCGCAGCACTTTCACAATTCCTTCATCTTCAATCGCCATCACGTCGCTTGACGCGCGCGATTCAACGCCCACCGGCTGGATATAGATGGTTTCGGTCGGGGCAGGTTCGCCGCGCATCATCCGATCGAGCAGCGCCGCGGCGTCGTAGCCGCGCTGGGCGTCGTTGATAATCACGCTAGACAGCGGCGGGGAACAGATTCGGCAAATGGGTTCGTCGTTGTCCGCCCCCACGATCGCCACCGCCTCAGGCACATTGATCCGCATCCGCAGGCAAGCCTCGAGCAATTGCTGACCGAGAAGATCGTGCGTTGCCATGATCCCTACGGGCTTCGGCAGGTCGCGCAGCCAGGCGGCGATGCTCGATTGCTGCTGCTCCCATGCCTCTGGACCGCCACGGCCGGGGCCGGGTTGTTCGAGGCTGTAGTCGAAATAGTTGACCCGCGCCCCAAGAGCGACATCTCGAAACCCCTCCCGCCGGGCCGCCGACCAGAACGCGCCCGGATAGCCGCAAAACGCGAGATTGCGACACCCCCTGCTCACAAGGTGCTCGGCCCCCAGCCTGCCCACTGCGTGGTCATCGGTGTGCACCAGGGGCACACCCTCGTGCCGCTGCGCACCCATGATGTCAACAATGGGAATCCCCCTGCTGGCCACATGTGCAACGTCTAAGTCTGACACTGCAGCGATGATTCCGTCGCCATGCCAGCCCGCCAGCCAGGCCGGCAACGATTTCTCCACGCCGAAGGGCTTGAGGTATACGGCCCAGGGTTGGTGCTCCTGGATATAGCGAGCGACGCCGTTGAGCATCATCCGCCGAGGCGCTACTGCCGACTCGACAACCAATGCAACCTGCCTCACAGAAGGATGATGAGCAACCTCGTTTTCCCTCTGTTTTGATTGATTTTCGCGTCGCGCCATCAGACCTCCTCCGTCACTGCCCGGAAACTCAGATCGGGCCAAACAAGGGCATTGGCTTCGGTGTAAAACCTAAATACTCAGGTTCAAAACCATAACCACAAATGCTTGCGAAAGGCAAGTTCACAGCTATTTTTACAGAAACGATCGATTTCAGTGACAGGCGGAATACTGAAATGGGGATCGAGAGAAACGAAGGTAACGAGCCTGCATGCGGTCGCGGCTCAACTCATACCCTTGGAGGACAGGACGATGAACAGCACTTTTCGTCCCCAGTTTCGTTCGCAGCTTCGGGCGTTCACGCTGGTTGAATTGCTTGTAGTCATCGGAATCATTGCTCTTTTGATTTCGATTCTTCTACCAACGCTTGGCAAGGCTCGCGATTCGGCCAACACGGTCAATTGCATGTCGAACCTCCGGCAGTTGCATAACGCATTTGTGCTCTATAGCACGACGTTTAATGGCTACTGCATGCCAGGCCAGGCATCGAACAGCACGTTTGATACCACACTGTCATCGACCACCACCGAATATTGGTGGCCTGGCACGCAGACCCTCGGCAGGGCGCTTGGCATGAAGGGCAATGACCAGACCGCTCTTCTCGACCGAATCGCCAAGATGCTCGATTGTCCCTCGCTGAATCGTACCAAGATTCCCGGCAACGCATTCACAATCGACTACACCTACAACGACAATATGGGCAATATTCGAGGTCAAAACCCGAATGATCCAAGTTATGCATCATGGTCGCCGGCCCACAAGTTTAAGAAGTGGTCACAGGTGCCCAACAATGTGCTTCTGGCAGTCGATGCAGGCGACCCAGTGCTCACCAACGACGAGCGATTCGATAACCTCGCCGAAATCACCTGGAAAAAGGGGTATGGCGGCAGCCCCCACCGCAAGGGCACCCGGGGGAATGCACTATTTCACGACGGCAGTGTCTACACCATCAAGGTCTGGACTCGCCCGCAGGGCATGGCGCGCGTCCTCGGTGCGGCACCCACCACCGGCTGGCCGGAACAATACACGGACCTGCGCGACTGGATGATTATGCATCCGGGTCATCGCGACCCTGCGAGCGTCAACCGCGCCAACTCTGATGACGATGTGTGGAAACGCGGTCGCCCGCTTCCCAATTTCTAGTCGCATTCACCTGATTGCAAGCTCTCTTTCAGGAGAGTGGGTACTTGATGAGTCGGAAGATCAACGTCGCCTTGGTCGGTATCAGCGGATACGGAGAGCAATACCTCGACTCGCTGCTGTTTGACCCCCGTGCTGCGGCTGTCAATTTCGTGGGCGTGGCCGACCGCGCGCCCAACCGCTGCATCAGGCTCGATGAGCTGCAGGCGCGGCGTATTGCCGTGCACGACAATCTGCCCAATCTGCTCGCTGCGGTGCCGGTCGAGTTGCTCATGATCGCCACGCCGATTCACCTGCATGCCCCACATGCATGCCTAGCCGCCAATCGTGGTGCTAGCGTAATGTGCGAAAAGCCCCTCGCGGGCAGTTGGCGCGACGCGCAGCGGCTGCTCGCCTGTGAACGGGCATTCAAAGGATTCATCGGCATTGGCTACCAATGGTCGTACTGTAAGCCCATTCAAGACTTGAAGCATGACATCATGGCCGGGTTGCTCGGCAAACCGGTAAAAATGAAGTCGCTGGTGTCGTTTCCTCGCGGATATAGCTACTTTGCCCGAAATGACTGGGCCGGAAAAATCCGCACCGCAGGCGGGGAAGATGTGATCGACAGCCCCGTCAACAACGCCGCTGCACACTATCTCCACAACATGCTCTATCTGCTCGGCGAGACCCGCGAAACCGCTGTCACCCCGGCAGCGGTGCAGGCTGAGCTTTATCGGGCGAACGCGATCGAAAACTACGATACCGCGTTCCTTCGAATCACCACCGGCGCCGGCACCGAAGTCTTGTTCTATGCCACGCACTCAGTTGCAGAGCGCATCGGCCCGAAAACCTCACTAGAATTTGAAAATGCTACAGTCACCTACGATTTCCTCGGCAGCGGCACCTTCGTTGCCCAGTTCCGTGACGGTACTGTGAAGAATTACGGCAATCCCAACCTCGATCGGAACGAGAAAATCTGGCACGCCGTCGAGGCGGTCCACACGGGCCGGCCGCTGCCTTGCACGGTGAAGACGGCCATCCCACACACCATGTGTTCGGTTGCAGCCCAGCGGGCGACGATTCACGAATTTCCTGAGAGCCTCCGAGGCCCGGCGAGGTCGGATGACGACCAGATGGTCGTTGTCCACGAACTGCAAGACACTCTCACCGAATGCTACAACCGCGAATTGCTGCCCAGCGAGATGCGACATGTGTCCTGGGCCGGCCCCAGCGAAACGATCGACTTCCGCACCAACGACCTCATCCGGCAGGCAACCGAATCCGGCGAATCGCAGGCCGTCCCGGCCTAGGCGACCGACGCCCTCTCACCATCTCCACTCGACAGAACACGATTCCGCATTCCGCTCGTTGGCACCGGCGAACCCCTGACGCCCGGTGCTGCATCCGGTGTCCCATTTCTTCGCCATCGAGAGATTGATGGCTGGTGCTTCGCTGCCGACACTGCCCGCAGCGCAGAAAAAAGCCCGGAACGGTAAAGCTCCGGGCGATGATCTATCCAAATGTGCGCGTTCGCTGCGTTAGCAGTTACCGACGACGACGCACCGCCATCGCCGCAACACCTGCCAGAAGGCTCAGCGTGGTCGGCTCAGGAATGGGGAAGTACTCGACCTTGAACAGCGATGTATCAAACACCGCAGCGGTCGTCGTTGCGCCCGACGGGCGGATGGCGAAAGTATCAAAACTATACGCGCCATTGTTGGCGGTCGGATCGGTGAACGACACTGCAGCAGTGCCCGAGTTATTCAGGTTGCCGCCGGTCATGGAGACGTTGATTTCCATCGCATCGGAACCGTTACGAAGAATATCCATGATGAATGAATACTCGACGCCAGCCGCGTAGCCTGCGTTGCCCGACGTCGCTCCATTGGCCAACGGGGACCAGTCGCCACTGCCCGAGAGCAGCGCGCCGCTGGCTCCTGATCGCTCCATCAAACGGAACGGATTGGCGTTGCCCAGTGTCCCACCCATGTTCATGAACATGCCATAGCCGGTGTAAGCACCCGACCCGGGCGCGCCGTTGGCCGCAAGCCGAGCGGCTGCGGGCGAATCGACAAGTGCCACGCGGAAGTTCTGGCTTGTGTTTGAATTGTTCACGCCGCTGAGAGCGAAGTTCCATGTGACGCGGACACGTTCGCCTTGCGCGAGATTCACTTCGCTTCCTTCAGCCGTGAAGTAGCTTGTCCATGAGGCCGACGATGTTCCACCGACACCGAGGTCGCCGCGCAGTGGGCCGTTCGCGCCAACCGGGTCGAGCGAGCCGGCGCCGCCTTGATACCAGGCCGATTCAAGATCGCCATCGGCATCGGCATCCACGCCGGCTTCTGAATAGACCGGTGCAGCGGGATCGCCGTCGGTGCCGTCGCGCCATGTGTCGTTTACGAGTACGTCGGCTTGCAGTGCCGAGGTAAAGCAGAACAACGATGCGCCGCATATGAGCGCGCGTTGCCAGCCGTGAGTGTTTCTTCCAGACATGTACCCTCCGAACCAAAAAGATGTGAAACGATTGCTCGTCAGCCGCCGCACCGCGACGGCTCCGCTAACTCAGAAACATACAGCATGAAAGCCAAAGTGCCACGGAAATGAGTTGCAGTTTTGCCGCATGATGTTTCGATATCGCGTCAGCCGGATTCCCGAGCTTTTGCCAACAAAACACACGTTTCATCCATGTTTCACCTCGGCGCAACCCATCGCTATCAGAAATTGCGGATGCCCGATACGACGGCGGCCCCCGGGACTCCACGCCGCGCGTGTGCACCGGTCGAGTTTTGAAGTTCGACGAAGGCATCGCTCGACTCCGAACCGCGCGATCCGCAGATCCGCAGCATTCCCTACAACCCGCGCCGCGGCCTCGCGGCGGCTCAATCTGCCGCAAAAATGCGCATGGCGGTTCGGGAAATCACCTCGTCACGTTTCACTCTTGCGGCAAGCTTTTTCGGTTTCACGGCAATCCTCAAACGGTGCCCGACTCGCAACCGCCTGCGACGAAACCAGGCGGTCGGAAATTCATTCATCGCGATTTTGCTACGCTTTTTCTGAATTTTCGCAGGCTCGGCGGCTGCCTCCCCGGCCGGCTTTTTCTACCCAAACTCACCGGGCAGCAGTGGATCGCTACAAGTGAGCCAAAATAATCTTTTGGAAATCCGGCAAGGGCCATGATACCTTATCATCGTGGAGCTTCGCAGGCGCAGGGACTCTTGTCCGGCCCCTCGCATAAGGAGCAGCGCACCGGCGGTTCTGGCGGACCCCAACGGCAATCTCAAAGTTGATCGATCGACTAGCCACGGAGGAACACTTACGTGCACACTCGCAATCACCCTCACCATACCTTCCTCGCGCGCGTTGCCCTCGCAACCGCAGCGGGTCTCGTCGCGGCGCAGGTGTCACTCGCTGCTTTCCCCGGTGCCGAAGGTTTTGCCGCAGGTGCCACCGGCGGCCGCGGCGGCGACGTTTATCGCGTCACCAACCTCGAACCCGACCCCGGCCACGTCATCCCCGGTTCACTCTTTTACGGATTGTATGAAAAACACGTTCCCGGCAGCGGGACCGTTCCCGGTGTCGGCCGCACCATCGTCTTCGACGTCGGCGGAACGATTCACCTTGATGAAGGTCAGACACTCGACATCAAAAACATTCGCAACGTCACCATCGCTGGCCAAACAGCGCCGACGCCAATCACTATCATTGGCGATACCGTCCAGATCACCAGCAGCAGCAATAAGACCACCAGCAATATTGTCATGCGGCATCTCAACATCCGCAAAGGCACCGGTAATGGCGAGGATGCGCTGAGCATCAAGGGTTCGGGCCCGACAACGAACATTCTTATCGATCACATCTCCGGCTCGTGGAGTGAAGACGAAGTCATCTCTGTCACCCAGAAGGCGAGCAACGTCAGTATTCAGTACTCGATGATGAGCGAAGCGCTCACCAACTCGCATGCCTACGGCTCGCTCATCCGCCCGAATGTTGATTCCAACGTGAGCTACAGCCACAACTTCTACAGCAACCAGAAGAGTCGCAATCCCCGGCCGGGAACCTACGACGGAAAGACGCTCAATTTCGAGTTTAACAACAACGTCGTCTACAACTGGTCAGACCGCGCCGGCTACGCCGGCGGCAGCAGCGAAGGCAATACCGAATACGTCAACATGAACATGATGGGCAATTACTTCATTGCCGGCCCGTCAACCCCCGCAGGCAGCAAACGCACCACCGCGTTCACGCGTGACGCAAGCAACTCGCCCATCGAAATCGGAATGCACCAAAGCGGCAACCTGATTGACTCCACCGCCGGCGCAACGCGCGACGGCGTGGACACCGGCTGGGGCATGCTCGCCAACTGGAACGGCACCACCACATCTGCCTGGCCAACCAACACCGCTCAAAACACCGATCTTCGCCGCGAGACACCGTTCGCGCACTCGGGTACCGCGGTTGATTCTGCGGAAGACGCCTACGCACGCGTCATCGCATCCGCAGGCGCGTTTCCGTGGGCACGCAACGCGATCGATCAACGGCTAATCAACGATGTGCTTAACTACACCGGCTTCGCCCCCATTACCGCCCCGCCGGCCGCAGAATGGAATTCGCTACTCACCCAGCCAATGGTCAGCCGCCCGGCAGGGTGGGATACGGATAACGATGGCATGCCCAACCACTGGGAAGCCGCCCGTGGGACCAACCCCGCTGTCGCCGACAACAATGTCTTCAACGCCAACGGCTACACCAACCTCGAAAACTATCTCAACGAGCTTGCCGCGCAGGCCACCTGGAACTTAAACGTGAACGGAACCTGGTCCGGCTACATCAACTGGCTGGGCGATCGACCGAACAGCAATCTTGCCTCGGCGACATTCCCTGCCGGCAACACCGCGCCCCTCACTGTCTCCGTCGATATGCCCATCACCGCGGCGCAGCTTAATTTCAACAGCAACATGGGATATGCCCTGGCGGGCGTGAACCCAATCACAATCGATGTCGTCGGCGGTTATGGCGCGGTCAACGTGACGCAGGGTGCCCACATGATCTCGGCGCCGCTCGTGCTCAGCGATGCGACACACTTCAACGTCGCCACGGCGTCCTCGCTCCTGCTCGTGGGCGACGTTTCCGCCTCAGCGGTGAACCTCACCAAGAACGGTGCCGGACAGTTGGCTACGAAGAATATCCGCGCCAATGCCCTGAACATCACTGCTGGATCGGTCGTGCTCATCCCCGGTGCAGCGCCCGCAGCCAGCGATGGCACCAGCGTCGTGAAGTCGCTCTCCATCGCTGCAGGCTCGCAACTCGATCTAACCAACAACGCCCTGGTGATCGACTACACCACTGTCGGATCGCTGTTAGCCGACACGCGCACGAGGATCATCGCCGGCCAGATCACGAGCAGCACCGCCGACGCGGCACACGCGCTGGGTTATGCCGATAACGCCATACTCAACCGCACTTCTTTCGCGGGGCAGTTGGTGGATGCGACCAGCGTTCTGGTTCGCTACACGCGCAAGGGCGATGCCGATTTGACGGGCACCGTCGATCTCAATGACTTCACCGCGCTCGCGGCGAGCTTTGGGGGTACGGGCATCTGGCATCAAGGCGATTTCAACTACGACGGACAGATCAATCTCGACGATTTTACCCTGCTTGCCGCCAACTTCGGCGAATCGGCAACCGGTGGCCTGCCGCGGAGCAGCGCCGTACCGGAGCCGGCAATGGGAGTGTTGTTACTTGGTTCGGTTTTGCTTCGGAGGAAGAAATGAATGCGCGTCCAAATCAGCGTCTTAGAGTAATGAAAGCGATCATCGCCGCCAGCGCGATGGCCACCGTCGCGTCGATCGCCTCGGCGGCAGACGGAACATGGGCCGGGACCGGCGACGGCCTCTGGCCTTCGGCGGGCAACTGGGTCGACGGAAGCGTGCCAGGCAACACCAGCGGTGCCGCAGGAACTTCAACCGATACCGCAGTCTTCACCGGCGTCCCGGCGCTGCGGGTGGTTGGTGTGGATGCCAATCGCAACATACGCTCGATCCTCTTCGAGAACATCGTTCCCGATGCCGGCGTGCAGATAAACCACACAATCGGCGATGCCGGCGTGAACGCAGGCAACCCGCTGTACCTCAGTGGCGGCGGATTCCTGCGCACCGCTGCGACCGTGATTGGATCGGGCACGACCAATATGGCCGTCGTCCACGCGCCGATGGTCTTGACCGGCACCAGTTTCACTTTCGACTGCCAATCGGGCAGCGTCACCGATTCGCTCCCCGGCATTCAGCTTTTCGGCAACATCACCGCCGGCGCGGGCGCGCCGACCACCATTATATTTGACGGCGTCCACGGTGCCGCCGCCTCGTCTCGTTGTGAGATCGAAAGCTCCATCACCGATGGCCCCGGCGGGGCTATCGTCAGTGTCGTCAAGAACGGCCCGGGAACATGGGAAATGAACCAGGGCACCCTCGCCGCCAACACTTACTCGGGCGACACAATCATCAACGCCGGGATCCTGCGCGCTTCCGACGGAGCGGATGGGCTTGGCGGGTTCTCCCCCAACTCACATTACATTGTCAATAACACCGGCCTGCTGCGCAACAGCGTTGTCGGAACAACAGTCAACAAGATCACGATCAATCCGGGTGGTGCAGTCAACGCTTCATCGGCAAGTGCGACGACGATGAATGTCGCCAGTACGAATGGCCCGTCGCTGCACCTGAATTTCCCCGGCGGGGTCGGCGGTGGAACCGTCGTCATGGCACGCCTCCCGCTCACGCTCACAGGCACCGTGGCCGGCGAAGGCGGGGTGAAGCTCTCGGCCGATGCCGATACACCGGCAATTCGAATCGGGGCAAGCAACAGCAACTTCGATCTCGGCAGCGTCTCCCGAACTTTTGATGTTGCCAAGGGCAATCCCCTCAACAGCTTCGATCTGCGCATGGACGGCTTTGTCATCGGTGGCGGAGCCAATGGCGGCGTCGTGAAGACAGGCTTGGGAACACTTCGCTTCGCCAATTCGGCTAACACCTTTGTCGGAACCGTTACCATCAACCAAGGCACCCTCGCTGGCGACGTAGATAACGTCTTCGGCAGCGGCAACCCACTCAACATCAACGGCGGCACCCTTCATGTGTTTGGCACCGCTGGCACAAACGTGCAGACCTTTGGCCCCGTGGTTGCCACGAAGGGCGCGATTACCGGCGGATCAACAATCGCCAGCACCGTTGCTGCGCCCAGCTTTACGCTGAACGTCGCCGCCGGCGATACATTTAGTGCAAGTGCCGTTCTCGCTGACAGCGGCGGCGCTGCCACCCTCATCAAGACTGGTGCCGGGGTCGCCACCCTCACCGCCAACAACTCCTACACCGGCGGGACTGTCATCAACGGCGGCGTGCTCTCAGTTAACACCAACGCGGAAGATGTCATCCGAGACGGCGCCGGGGCCGACCTGCAGAAGGGCAAGCTCATTTTTGACTACACCGGCGGAACATCACCCGCCTTCGGAACCCAAGGCATCGTCAACACGATTCTGGCTCCGGGGTTTGCGGGCAACTTTGCGACAGGAAACGTGCGCTCTTCGACCGCCATTTCCGGCGTGACCGGCCTCGGTTGGAACGACGACGGGGTGGGCAACTTTACCGTCGCCCATGTTCGTTATGGCGATGCCAATCTCAGCGGCAGCGTCACGCTTGACGACTTCACAGCACTGGCTTCCAACTTCGGAAATGCCGGCGGGTGGGGCCAGGGTGACTTCAATTACTCTGGAACTGTCAACCTCGACGATTTTACCGCGCTAGCGGCCAATTTCGGCCTTTCGACGCCGCTTGCACGTTCAGCGGTGCCCGAACCGACCGCGATGGGCGCGATCGCGCTTTGCACGACGGCCCTTCTGCGACGCCGTCGGCACGCGTAAGAGTTTTACCGACCCTCAGCCCGGCTCCGTCAGGTTCCGGGATTGACTCAACTGCACCGGGCCGTCGCTGTGGAAGGAGCGGCGGCTCGGTCTCATTTGGGACAACAGGATCGGATCCCGACAACGCGATTAACATTCGCCCCGCTGCATATGAATCGCCACCAGCGTGACATCTGCCGGGGTGATCCCGCTGATGCGCAGTGCCTGCCCCAGCGATCGCGGGGTGAATGTGATCAGTTTTTGGCGTGCCTCATTTCGCAAACCGGCGACCTTTGCATAATCCAGATTTTGCGGGATGAGCTTGGCCTCCATCTTTGCAAATCGGCTGATTTCGGCGTCCTGCCGCTTGATATACCCGTCATATTTCGCGCGAACCTCGATCAGCCACGCCGTCTGATTGTCCAAGGCTTCAATCGAACTTGCGGATGCCGACGTGCCCGCCAGGTTTGCCTTCAAGCCTTGGATGTCGTTCCCCTCACGTCGCAGCCATTCGTAGCCCGAGGTGCCGGAAACCCGACACGCCTTCAACTCTGCCACTGCTCCGTCCAGCTTGAGACGGCGCGACTCGAATGCAGACCATCGTCCATCGTCGACCAAACCCAGCTCGCGGCCGAGCGGAGTTAATCGGCCATCCGCGTTGTCGCTGCGCAGCGCCAGCCGATGCTCAGCTCGGCTCGTGAACATGCGATAGGGTTCCGTCGGTGGCTTAGTGACCAGATCATCAATGAGCACGCCGATGTACGCCTGATCCCTTCCTAGGATAAAATCCGGTGCTGCAGCATCGGCCGCCCCAGATTCGGCCCAGAGCGCGCGACGCGCTGCGTTGATTCCGGCCATCAGCCCCTGCGCGCCGGCTTCTTCATAGCCGCTGGTGCCGTTGATTTGCCCGGCAAGATACAACCCACCGATTCGCTTCGTCTCAAGCGTGGCGCGGATTTGGGTCGGCCAGACCATGTCATACTCCACCGCGTAGCCGTGTCGGAGGATCTTCGCCTTTTCCAGCCCATCGATCAGAGGAATAATCTGTTCCTGCACGTCGGCGGGGAGGCTGGTGCTGATGCCGTTGACGTAGATCTCCGGTGTGTCCAACCCTTCAGGCTCCAGGAAAATCTGGTGCGAGAGCTTTTCTGCAAAGCGCACCACCTTATCCTCGATGCTCGGGCAATACCGCGGGCCGGTGGAGTTGATCTGCCCGGAATACATCGGCGCCCGGTGCAGATTCGCCCGGATGATCTCGTGGATCCGGGAATTGGTCGCGCCGAGCCAACATTGAATCTGCGGCAATGGCGGCGACCACCCATGCCCCCCGCCTACTGTTTCGGTGGCCGCGCGGTACTCATTCAGAAACGAGAAAGGGAGCGGTGGATCATCCCCGGCCTGGCTCTCGAAACGGGCGAAGTCGATCGTATCGCGATGCAGCCGTGGGGGAGTGCCGGTCTTCAATCGACCAAGCTCGAGGCCGAGCCGCGCGAGGCAGCCCGATAGGCCCTTCGCAGCCGCTTCCCCCACGCGCCCGCCTTCTGTTTTCCGCTCGCCGGTGTGCATTAGCGCGCGCAAGAATGTGCCGGTGGTGACGACGACCGATCGCGCGCGCAGCAGCGTTCCGTCGGCGAGCCGAATGCCGGTCACCGTGGCATGGGCATCCAGCCCATGTTGTTCTGCGCTAGCACAAAGACCGATTTGACTCGCAGAACTAGGGATCACGGGCTGGAAGCCCGTGCCACAATTCATCACAGGCTGAAAGCCAGTGCCACGATTGTGCGTTTCAATCTCCGCAACTTCTCCCTTGACGACAGTGAGGTTGCAACACGTCGACAGTAAACGCTGAACCTCTGCAGCGTACTTGTATTTGTCAGCCTGCGCGCGCGGTCCCCATACGGCCGGGCCTTTGCTGCGGTTGAGCATACGGAATTGGATGCCCGAATTGTCGATCGCGAGGCCCATCAGTCCGCCAAGCGCATCGATTTCGCGCACCATCTGCCCCTTGGCAAGCCCGCCGATCGCCGGATTGCAGCTCATCGCGCCGATTTTTGTTGCGTCCAGCGTCACCAGTGCGGTCCGCGCACCAAGCCGGGAAGCAGCCCACGCCGCCTCGGCACCCGCATGCCCGCCGCCGATCACGATGACATCAAAATCCGTTCGCACGATACGCCAATGATAGAAGCCCCGGGGGCTGCATAAAAGCCCGAGCCCGTTCTGCGCGCCGAGCACCGGCGCGGTATCGCGGGATCACCTCGGGTCGTCAAAACGATCGCTCGACGGGTCATTCCGACTATGCCGGATGCGCACGCTGGCCAGAAACGCTGCAAATGCCCCCACTGCTGCCGCTCCAAGCGCTACATTCTGCCAACCGGGCCTTCCCGGTCGGCGGTTTTGCAGCCCTTCAGAAAGTTCAAATCCACACGCCGCCGCCACGATCAGGAAGCTGAAAGTCAGTCGTGACAACCACTTACGCATAGATTCACCCTTTTCGACCGATTCCAAAAAACGCTTGCAATTTTTCTGGGCTTGACGGTGCTCAGTCCATACCATCACTCATGTTCATTCGCTCCACCGGCACCGGCGAGCTTTCAAGCTGGCGAGTCCGAATGGCGATTATTGTAGTGAAGTAATGCGACGCAGACTATCTTCCAACTTCCTCGCGATGGCCGTGGCAGGCATTGTCGCGCTCGGCGGGGCATCGGTCGCCGACGCGGGCACCCGAATTAACTGGGCTGCCGTCAACGCGGCTTCTCGGCAGATCGACCTTGCCAAGGCCGAACTGCGCCGTGCCGCCATCGAAGCCCGGCGGCACATCGAAGCCTCGCCCGAGTTTGCCGATGCAATCGACGCCCTTCGCAGCGCACATGCCGATCATCAGCGAGCGGTCGCGAAGGTCGTCGCAGGAGTCGAGGCGTCGCGCGAATTCATCGCGCTCGATATCAAACTTCAGGCCGCGGTCGCGAATGTCGAAAGTCTCCACGCCCGGCCCGGCATCACCGATGCCCAGATTTTCGCCGCGGCGACCGAGGTCATGGCCATTCGTGCTGAGCAGACCGAGGTTCGAACCGCAGCCCTCGCCCAGGATCCCGCCGTCGAAAGCGCTCGCTACGCATTGATCGACGCCAATATGCGCCTGCGACTGCTGCGCGAGGAGGCGCAGGCGCGCGTCACCCAGAGCGCCCAGTGGCAGGCCGCCCGACGACAACTCGACGCCGCGCGCAGGCAATATGCCTCGGCGGGTTGATCTCAATTCGGCGGCCGCACGCATTGCACACCAACAAATTCTTGCCTACTCGTTCAGAGCGTTCAGGCGTTCGCGTGCCATCTGATTCGTCGGATCAATACGCAGCGCACGTTCAAAGCTCTGCACGGCACCGGCTCTTTGGCCAGCCAACTGCTGAGCGATGCCCAGGTTGACCAGCACATCGACCCTGTCGGGCGACAACTGCAACGCCGCCTCAAGCTGATCGATCGCCAGCGGTGCCTGTCCTGCCTGCAGCAGCGCGACGCCTAGCTGCAGTCGGGCCGAGGTATCGCCGGGTGCCGCCTGCACCTGTTCATCAAACTGGAGAATGGCCTCGGGCAATCGGCCATTGCTCTGGAGAAATCGGCCATAGTAATGCAACGCCGGGGGGTAGCGCGGATGAATGCCGATCGCTTCCTGATACAACTGCTCGGCCTTAACAGGATCATGCTCATGCAGCACCGCGATGCGCGCCAACCCGACTATTGCATCGAGATTCACGCTCGACCAGGGTTTCTGCTCACTTAATGCGCGGACGCGCATAAACGCGTCGGTCGCTTCCGCCCATTCCTGCCGGGAGGCATGCACCGCTCCCATGTTGTACCACGTATCGGCGACACCCGGCGCAAGCGACAGGGCCTGTTGATGAAACCGGATGGCGAGGGGCAGTTCGTTTCGTTCGGCGGCCAGTTTGCCGAGGTTTGTGTGCGCCACCCACGACCGCGGAGACTTGGCAAGCGTGTCTTCCCAAAGTGTTCTAGGGGATTCATAAGCAAACCCCTGTCGAAAAGTGAGCGCCCCCAGCACGGCCACCACGACCGCCTGCACCGCAATACACACCCCGAGCCGGTTTACCCGCCGCAACCACAGCCCAATGATCGCGCAGATGAGCGTAGTCAGAGCGATGCTTGCAAGATGTTGAAAATGATCCGCAACGAACGAATAGCGATGCGGAAAGACATTAAAAAACCCCAATGCCGGGAACAGCGTGCCCCCGAAGAGCAACGCAGCCGCAAGCGGGCCTCTGCCAATTCGATTTCGCAGCACAAAGAGAGCAACGATAACGACCGCCGCGGCCGCCGGGTAGAGCCATTGCAGCCAGTCGCGCGGGTCGATCGTCCACCGGTCGTACATGAACGCGACCGGGTGCGGCCAGACAAGCTTGCCGAAGTAAAACCACACGGCCCGGCCGGCGATGAGTGTCCGCGCGGCGAGCTCGCCGTGCCACGTGGGCGAATAGTCCCATTCCGGCCCGATCGCCCCGACGTGATGCCGCTCCAACCCCGCGGTCACCAGCCCCATGCCGATGCCCATGAGAAACATGGGCACCAAAGGCAACACATCTGCGCGATCAACCCTGCCCCGTTTCCACCAGATCAGCACTAACACCGCAGCGGGGAGACTGGCGGTGACTGTCTTGCTCAGTAGTGCGGCGGCAAAGAGCGTGAGGGCAACCAGGTACCATTGTCGATTGATCGCGCCGCCTTTGTGGCGTTCACCCGTCGGTTCCAACGCCGGCTTCCAAAGCCCGATCGACCGGAAGTACGCAAGCATGGCCAGCAGATAAAACACCCCCGAAAGCGCATTCTTTCGTTCTGTGATCCACGCCACTGATTCCACATGCACCGGATGCAGCGCAAACACCAGCGCCGCGAGGTAGCTCCCGGGGACTTCCAGATTCCGCAACAGCCGCCAGAGCAAGAGTGCCGTCGCAATGTGCAGCGAGAGGTTGGTAACCTTGTACACAACTGGCCGGAGTCCGAAGAGCTGATACTCCACCCAGAAAGTCGTGTGCACCACTGGATACCACTGCGGCAAAGAATGGATGTCGGTCCACATCGCGCGTAGACCGTCGACCGAGCGTAACGTGGGGTTGTTCACCACATAATCCGGATCGTCCCAGATAAACCCGCCGCGAAGTGAGGGCCAGTATGCGGTGACCGTGACGGCGGCGAGGACAAGTGTCAGCAGCGCAAAGCGTCCCCGGCTGTGCTTTGTTGCGGCGATTGAATCCCGGCGATTTTCCAAGCGCATCGACGCAGGCTACTATCGGTGAGTTCATTCAATTGTTCAAACGCGAGGTGCCGCATGAACCTGCTTGTGTCCGTCTTCATCCTGTCCCTGCTCGTTCAGCCCAGTACCCAGCCGGCGGCGGCAGACTCGCCGTCAGATGGGTCGGGGCGGGCGATTGCACAAACCATCGTTGAAGCCTCCGGCGGGAACGTGTGGCCGAAGGTGACGCGCATCCAATTCACGTTCAATGTCGAGTCAGAGGGGGTCCTGAAGATGAGTGCGAAGCACGATTGGAATGTGCGCACGGGCGTCGACACAGTGACGGTCGGTGGCAAGACCACCGCCACCAATGTCTACGAAACGACAGACCGAAACGAAGATGAGTTGGTGGCTTTCAAGCGATGGACCAATGACAGCTATTGGCTGCTGATGCCCCTGAAGCTCCTCGATGGCGGGGTGAAATTTGGGCCGGTGATGATGACGCGAGACATGCCACCAAGTCGGGGAAGAATGACGATGAGTTTCGACGGCGTCGGCCTGACCCCCGGCGACAAATATGACCTTTCAATCAATCTGAAAGAAAACCGAATTGACCATTGGACTTATCGCCCGAACGATGAAACCAGCAGCGGCTTCACATGGGAGAATTATCAGGACTTCAACGGACTGATTCTCGCCACAGAACGCAAAAGCGACGACGGAAAGCGACGGATTTATTTTACAGATGTTCAAGTTGAGAGAGACTGAGAAGCCCGAATCTGTGGTTGGAACAGTATGGCAAAAGCAATCGTCATAGGCGCCGGGTTCGGCGGGATCGCTGCGGCACTTCGGTTGCGCGCCAAGGGGTATGAAGTCACCCTCATTGACAAACAGGACAAGCTCGGCGGACGCGCCTATGTGTGGAAACGCAATGGGTTTACGTTCGACGCCGGGCCGACGGTTATCACCGCGCCGTTTCTGTTTGATGAACTGTTCGAGCTTTTCGGAAAGAATCGCGAAGACTACGTCAAGTTCGTCCCGCTGTATCCTTGGTACCGCGTGCAGTTTGCCGACAAGACTTTCTTCGACTACGGCGGCACGCTGGAACAGACGCTGGAGAACATCCGCAAGTTCGAACCCCGCGACTGCGACGGCTACCTGAAGTTTCTGGAGCACAGCCAGCGCATCTTCGACATCGGTTTCGTCAAACTCGGCGATGCCAAGTTTGATACTTTCATGAGCATGATCCGCTGCGCCCCCGACCTGCTGAAACTGGGCAACTGGCGCAGCGTGTACCAGATGGCCAGCAAGTACATCAAAAGCGAAAAACTTCGCCGGGTTTTCTCGTTCCAGCCGCTGCTCGTCGGCGGGAATCCGTTCAACACGACGTCGATCTATTCGCTCATCCACTTCCTCGAACGCGAATGGGGCGTGCATTTTGCGATGGGAGGGACGGGGGCGATTGTCGATGCGCTCGAACGGCTGATGCGGGAGGAGGGGATCGAGATTCGGCTGGGGGAAGAGGTGACACGCATTCGTAGCACGGGTTTCCAACCCGTTCTCACTCCTAATCACAAGAATGGGTTGAAAACCCATGCTACGGTCGCCGGTGTCACACTTCCGAACGGCGAGTTGCTTGAGGCGGAAGTAATCGCAGCAAATGCCGAGCCGCCGTGGGTCTATGCAAATCTGGTGGACAAAAAGCTCCGTCGCGGTGTCGCCGCCCGCCGGATTGATTCCACAGTCAAACCGCTCAAGTACAGCATGGGCTTGTTCGTTCTCTACTTCGGCACGACGAAAAAGTATCCCGACATAAAGCACCACACGATCATCCTCGGCGAGAAGTACAAGGGCCTGCTCACCGACATGTTTGATTCCAAGTGTCTGGAATGGAAAGACTTAAGCATCTACCTGCATCGCCCCACCGCCACCGATGAATCGATGGCCCCGCCGGGATGCGATTGCTGGTATGTGCTGGTGCCCGTTCCCAATCTGCAAGGCGGGCAGGATTGGCAGGAGATCGGCCCGAAATATCGCGATGCGGTCATCGATTACCTCGAGCGCACCGCCCTGCCGGGGTTGCGCGAGTGCATCACGGAAGACTTTTACGTCACCCCCGAGCATTTTCGAGACAACCTCAACAGCATGCACGGCGCGGGTTTCAGCATCCAGCCGACGTTCGACCAGTCGGCTTGGTTCCGCTTTCACAATAAAGCGCCGGGGATTGAAGGACTGTACTTTGTCGGCGCGGGCACGCATCCGGGTGCCGGCATGCCGGGAGTGTTGTGCAGCGCGAAAGTGCTGGATCGGTACCTGCCGCCGCTGAAACCAGAAACTCGAAATCAGAAATCCGAATCAATGACGAATCCCGAATGACGAACCGCAGCATTTCAGAAAAGTCGTCATTCGTGCTTCGTCATTCGGATTTGATTCGGGTTTCTGGTTTCGTCATTCGAGTTTCCGCCTTACAACATCACCCGATACAATCTCGCTGAAATGAGCAAGTCGCACAACAAACCCCCGAAGGATTTCGAAGAAGCCATGGCCGAACTCGATCGCATCGTCGCCGACATGGAAGAAGGCAAGACTTCGCTGGAAGAATCGCTGGTGAGGTTTGAGCGCGGCAGCTTCCTCATCGAGCACTGCCGCAAGGTGCTCAGCCAGGCGGAGCAGAAGATTGAAGTGCTGACGCGCGGCAAGGATGAAGGCGCAGAAGTGAGAGACGATCCAGAGCAGAACGATTGATCGATAAGTCTATAGCTTTCATCGTTCATAGTTGAATGACCCCCACTGCCCCCGAAATCCTCACGCGCCACGGCAAAGCAGTGGACAAGTATCTTCAAGGCGCGCTCGCCCGGCTCGATGGCGCGCCGTCTCGGTTGATCGAGGCGATCGACTACAGCGTCATGGCCGGCGGTAAGCGGCTGCGGCCGGCGCTGGTGCTGGAATGCGAGTCGGCAGTGGGCGGTCGGCAGTTTGCAGAGAAGCAGAACCCGTCCACTGCCCGCCGCCCGTTCCCCACTCCTTCCGCACTCGCTGCCGCGGGGGCCATTGAGCTTATACATACGTTCTCGCTGGTACACGATGACCTACCCGCGATGGATAATGATGATCTGCGCCGCGGGCGACCTACCAATCATGTGGTTTTTGGCGAGGCGACCGCCATTCTCGCAGGCGATGCCATGACGACACTCGCGTTCGAGCTGATCGCGAACGCAGCCCACCCCGCCACCGCGCCAAAGCTTGTCGCCGAGCTGGCCCGCGCTGCAGGGCCGTGCGGGATGATCGGCGGGCAAATTCTGGATATGGCCGGCGAAAGTCAGGCGTTATCGCTCGACCAGCTAAAGAACGTCCATCGAATGAAAACCGGGGCGCTCATTGTTGCCTCCTGCCGCATGGGTTGCATCTGCGCGGAAGCGAACCCGGACAGCCCGCGGTCGGCAGGTGATGATTCCTCCGCACTCACCCCTCGTCCCTCGCCGCTGTCGTCTGTCACTGCCTACGCGCAGCACCTCGGTCTGGCTTTTCAGATCATTGATGATGTGCTCGACGAGACTGCCACTGCCCAGCAAATGGGCAAGGCAACAAGAAAAGACGCCGCCCGCGGGAAAAACACTTACACCTCACTACTCGGCCTGGCAGGTGCCCAGCGGGAGGCCACGAACCAGCTTCAACTTGCCCTCGCAGCACTGGTGGACTTCGGCCCAGAAGCGGAAGGCCTGCGGACGCTGGCGCGATTTGTTGTTGAGAGACATTCTTAACGGAGCAACCCGCCACCAGTTGCTCCGGCGGCACGGTCACCTATTCCAATTACCCCATCTTCCCGATACAAACTCGTTACCCAACTGCAGTTCTGAAACTTTTGATATCGCCGTGCGTAGACTACCTCGTGCGATATCCTCGGATACAATCCGATATCGAGAACTTTTCATGGCCCTTCTTGACAGCATTCATACCCCTGACGATCTGAAAAAGCTTTCGATCGACCAACTTGAAGCGCTCGCCGGCGAACTGCGCGACCGAATCGTCACGGCAGTGAGCACCAACGGCGGGCATCTCGCGTCCAACCTCGGCGTGGTCGAGCTAACCATCGCGCTGCACACGATTTATGACTTCGGAGCGCATCCCGACGGCCCCGATCGCCTGCTGTTTGATGTCGGGCATCAGTGCTACGCGCATAAAATGCTGACCGGCCGGGCCGCGCAGTTTGCGCGACTGCGAAAAAAAGACTCGGTAAGCGGCTTCCCCTCGCCGGAGGAGTCGCCGTACGACCTTTTCGCCGTAGGCCACGCCGGCACCGCCATCAGCACCGCCGTGGGCGTTGCGCGCGGCGATTTACACAACGGCCGGAAAAACCATGTGGTGTCGGTCGTCGGCGACGCGTCGATCGTCAATGGTCTGGCATTCGAGGGCCTCAACAATGCCGGAACCCTCCCCCGACAATTGCTCATCGTGCTGAACGACAATGGCATGAGCATCAGCAAGCCACAGGGCGCATTCAGCCAGTACCTCGAACGCGTGCGTGTGAGCACAACATACGAAGAATTCAAGCGTTTCAGCGAGCGAATTGTACGCAACCTGCCTTCGAGCCTCGGCCATACCATCGAGCACGCATGGGATGCATTCTGCGGCGGACTCAAAGGGGCGATGTTTCACGGGCAGATGTTTGAGGCGCTCGGCATCAAGTACATGGGCCCGATTGACGGCCATGACCTGCCCGGCCTCATCAACTTCCTTGCCGAGATCAAGCATGTTGACCGACCGGTGTTGTTGCACGTTAAGACGGTGAAGGGTCAGGGCTATGAGATTGCCGCGCAAGAGCCGACCATGCTGCACAGTCCCAGCCCGTTCACCATCAACGGATGCCGAGTTGAGCTGAACAAAGGGGCAGGCAAAAGTTGGACGACCGCGTTTGCCGACGCGATGATCGCGATCGCCAAAGACGACACCCGCGTGGTTGCCCTCACCGCCGCCATGCCCGACGGCACGGGGCTGAGCAAGTTTGAGAAGGCTTTCGAGGGTGTCACTCCGCCGAGGTACATTGACACGGGAATTTGCGAGTCGCACCTCGTGGCGATGGCTGCCGGAATGGCCAAGACCGGGCTACGGCCGGTCGCTGCGATTTACTCCACGTTTATACAGCGAGCTTTTGACCAGGTGTGGCAGGAAGTGGTGCTGAACAATCTGCCAGTGATGTTCGCACTCGACCGCGCCGGCTATGTGGGCGACGATGGCGCGGTGCATCATGGTTTTCTCGATCAGGCCTTTTTCCGGACGATGCCCGGCATGGTGCTGATGGCACCGAGCGATGAAGCAGAGCTGAACGCCATGCTGCGACTGGGACTGTCGCTGGACGTCGCGTGTGCGGTGCGTTACCCGCGCGACAACGTGCCGACCGAACACTTCGACGCCGACACCAGCGCATCGCTTGAGCTAGGCAAATCGCGAACACTCCGCGCAGGGGATGATGCGACAATCCTCGTATACGGCGCGCTCGCCGTGAACGCGCTGCTCGCTGCCGAGCAACTGGCCAGCGAGGGGATGGATATCGAGGTTATCGACGCCCGATTCTGCAAACCGCTCGATGGGGCGATGCTGCGGCGCGTGCTTCAGGCCGGGCGACCTGTTCTGACGGTCGAAGATCACCATCACATAAACGGTTTTGGCACCGCGGTGGCGGAGTTTGCCGTAGCCAACAAGCTTCCGACCGAGCGGCTGGAGATTCTGGGCATGCCCGACAGCCTGCTGCCGCATATGACGCGTCCACAGCAGTTGGAAGCCACGGGACTGGACGCCCCCGGGATTGCCGCCCGCGTTCGAGCCATGATGGCCGCGAGCGCGTCGCTCGCCGGGCCCGATGCGTTCGCAAAATCGCGGCGGTGAATCTCTCCATCGACGCCCTGGATCGCATCACGGGCTGCTACCGGATTTTTTTGCGCGTCCGATAGCGATACACTGCCAATGACAGTCGCGGGTTAGATCACGCCGTCCCGTGAATCAGCCGATAACAAGAGAGAGCAAACATGGGATTGAGTGAGTCCATACGAAAAAAGGTCGAAGGCACCCGGCTCGAGCCGGTGGTTGAGGGCATGCGCCGGGCGCGCTGGCCGAAACTATGGCGCGTCGGCCGGAAGGACCACGAAGCCCTCCACATCATCCTTCCGTTCTTGCTTCGCCGTTCGAGCAATTGTGTGGATGTGGGCGCGAATCAGGGCGAGATGCTCGAAGAGTTTTGCCGGCTGGCACCCCACGGCACCCACGTCGCCTTTGAGCCGCTTCCCCATCAGGCAAAACAGCTCCGCGAGCGGTTCCCGGGCGTAACAATCAACGAGGCCGCCGTCAGCGATTCTGCCGGGGAGACGACCTTCTTTCATACCTTGGGCGACGATGCCTACAGCGGGCTGAAGCGCACCGACGGCGCGCCCAGAATCACCGGCGTGCAGGAAATCAAGGTGAAGCTGGCCACGCTGGATGATGCGCTCCCCGAAAACTACCTGGTTGATATGTTGAAAATCGACGTTGAAGGTGCCGAGCTGGCCGTGCTGCGAGGAGCAAAACATACGCTCGCCCGCTGCCGGCCTGTCATCATCTTTGAGTTTCAGAAAGAGCGCGCCGACAGCTATGGCGACTCGCCGAGGCCCTACTTTGATCTGCTCTGCACCGACCTGGGATACACGCTTTTCCGAGTCGACGGCAAAGGCCCGCTAACACTTGAAACCTTTCAAGAATCTTTCGACGCCGGCGATTGCTTTAACTTCATTGCGAAACAAACCTAGCCCGTCAGGCCGGGCAGGTCCGGGTGTATGCCGGCCTCTCGAATCTGGCACGGCGCAAGCAGAACTCGATCATGTCGTTGAATCTTCGATGGGTTGGAGAAGAATCGTTTGAGCGCGTCGCTGAGACGCGCATGCGGTGCTACGCCGCATCAGCCAACCTGCTACCGCGTTTTATCGACGGCCTGGGAAAGATTCGCCGGGAGCAACCGGGTGACATACTTCTCGCAGAGAAGAATGGAGAGGCCGTCGGCACGAGCACATCGCTCTCCATGCACATTCACATGCGCGGCGGGCGCATCGCCTGCCAGGGTGTGGCCTATGTGGGCACGATCAAGACCGCACGCCGGCTCGGGGCGGGCGAACAGCACGGGGTCGCGTCGCAGTTGATGCGCGAAACACTTCGAAAGGCCCGAGAACGCGAACAACCCATCAGCGCCCTCATGCCATTTCGCGCAAGTTATTATGAACACTTCGGTTACGGCAATGCAGAACGCCGCGCCGAATGGACTGTGCCCCTCAGCATTCTCCCCAAGGGCGATTTCGCCGGATACCGCTTCTACCGCGATTCCGACTTGCCCAGGCTAATGGCCATGCGCCACGCCGAGTGCCAACGCGGGCAGTGCGACATCGAAACCTCGCCAGAAGCATGGCAGATTTGGATGTCTCAATGGCCTGACGGCATGGTCGCCGTCGATGCCGGCGACAGCACCAGCGATGGCGACCTGCAATCGATGGTCTATTTTCTGGAAGACCGCTCTGGCCCGAGTGCCACAATCAAGATTGCCGATTGGTGCGCCGACTCGCCCACAGCGATGCTCCGACTCTTTCGCTTTCTCGCGAGCCTGAAAGATCAGTATAGCGAAGTACGGATCACCCTCCCCGGCGATTTCCCGCTCAACCGCATCTTGCGCGAAAGCCAGATTCCACACCGCCAGGTCGACCACCCTGTCCCCGCGGTCCGGCCATTCACGCGCATGCAGATTCGTATCCTTGACCATGCCAGGGCGCTGCAGGCGATGAAACTGCCTAGCGCCACGTCGGGGAAAACGACGTTGCTAATCCGTGAGTGCGAAGGGACCGAGTCGCGGTTCACGGTGGACGTAGATCAGGGCAGCATCGCCGTCGTACCGACTTCGCAATCGCCTGCCCTCGAAATCTCTGACGTGCTGTGGGCAAGCATCGTCAGCGGGGATCTGCGCGCAACTGCCGCGCAGTGCGTCGGGTTGCTTCCCGCAAGCACCTCGCCGGCCACCCTCACGCTGCTCGATGCTTTCAGTGACGGACCGACACCATTCTGCCAGGAATATTTCTAGGCTGTTGCCCCCGTCGGCAGGCGCATGGCTCGCTCGATCGATTACTTCAATGTGGAGACGAGCCGCACCACCAGTTCCGTCGCGGTGGACGGCGAGTATCCCACCACGCCATCAACCGGATTGCCCACCATCCCCGCACTCAAATCTTCCCGGCTATAGATGATCGCAACCCGCTCCCCCTGCTTCACACATTTCAGCCGTGGTTCGTTTCGCAGGTCGCCAACCAGCTTTCGCGCGTAGCCCCGAAACGCGATCTCCATCTTCTCGCCCCGTGGTGTGAGCAGCATCGGATGACTGTCGGGCAGCGGTTCGAGTTTGGCGTCGGGCAACAACTCGGCCAGCATTGGCTCGACCGCGCCGGCAAACGCACTGCTTCCGCCGGCGCAGTCAATCAGCAACGTGCCCCCCGCGGCGATGAAGCTCCGCAGGGCGTCGAGCTGTTGTGTCGAAAACACCGCGGCATCCGTACCGGTGAGATGCGCCACATCCACCCCCGCCAAATCCTCGCCCATTTTTACTGTTTTCATCTCAATCGCAGTCTTCTCCCGATTCCGGGCAATCGCCGCAACGCGATTCCAGCCGGCTGGCTCAGGATCCCAGTTGCCCTCGTACTGCAAGCGGGCCACCTGAACAGTCTTGCTGGTGGCGATGGCTGGATCCGCTTCCACCACCCACGATTCGCCACGAAGCCGCAGGTTCTCCCGCCCGGCGGCGTATTGGTGAATGTCGGAGGCCAGTTGCCAGAATTCTTCCTTGGACGACGCATTGTTCGACTGCCACCAGCGCGCCGGATCGCCGAAGGGCAGCACAACCATCAGCTCCCGAACGCCGTTACTCAAGCCGAGCACCACCGGCTTGCTCTTCCAGGCGGTGCGCATGAACTGCTGATTGGTGTAGATCACATGCTCGGCAGGTAGTTCGCGCCACTCGCGGCCGGGGAAGAGATCGGCGCCGAGTTTTCTCATCGAGTCGGCAAACGCCTTGCTCGACAAATCCGCCGCACAGAGCAGAAGCCCACCCTGCTCGACAAACATCCGCAACTGCGCCTTTTCCTCGGTTGAAAAATCGACCGGCTTGCTGCCGGCGATGTAGAGCACCGGCGCGCTGTGCCAATCCTTCACCGGCGCATTGAGATTGATAACCTGCCAGTTTAGCTCGCGTTCGGTGACCCGGCCCATGAATCGCACGACGTTTGCGATATCGCGCGGGCGGGCGTTCCAGTCAAGGTCGTTGGCGCTTGCCGGCGCGTAATTGAGCTTGTTGATTGCCACGGGCGCAACCCCGCGCGAGAGCGTGAGAATCGCAAACGCCGTGTCGCTGATGCTTCCCTGCCCGCGGTTGTCGCGATGCCACCCGCCGGAGGGCCGCTGCCTCGAGAGCAGGAAGCCGGCAATCTTTTCGTACCAATCGTGCTCTCCGATGTAACGCAACCCGCCCGCCAAGCCGACGCGCTCGAGGGCATACAGCGTCGGATAGGGGAAGTCGCGGTCGTAGCGGGAATCGCTAATCACTTTATCAAAGTTGTCACTGAGCCACCTCACGCCCTTATCAATGCTCTTCCGGGCCGGTGCGGTACGCGCGGGCGAGCCATCGGGCACGGCATAATCGAGCGCAATGAAGAGCGTCGCCACACCCGCCGCCGTCATGCCGGGGGTGTGGGGGTAGTCGGCGTCCTGCCGGGCCTTGTATGTCCACCCTCCGGCGGGGTCTTGATGTCGCATCCAACCTTCAACGATCAGCTTCCATGTCGAGTCGGGAATTTCCACATCGCTTTGCGCCGCCGCCCACAAACCGAGCACGGCGTAGTTGGCGCGGGAGTGGCTGTAGCCGTCACCGGTTCCGGGCAGATAGTCCCAGAAGCCCTTTGCGCGGCCGTTGGTCTTCATCGCGCTCAGCAGCCGCTGGGTGTCCTTGCGAAGCAACTGCTTCACTTCGGGAGATGCCGGCAGTTGCGCCCAGACCTGGCATCGCATGGCAACGGCATAGACGCCCTCAAGCTCCGCCTGTTTCAGGAACTTGATCGCATTGGCCACGCGCGGGTCGCTGGCGCTCTCGCCCCCGACGAGCAGCGCGTAAACCGCCAGCGCCGTGTTGCCACCCCACTGCCCGCCGGATTCGTTCCAGGGTTTATCATTCGGGTTACGCTTCGGTTCGTACTCGAACGACCCATTGTCTTTCTGCTGCGCGTAGAGCCACTTTTTCCCCTTCTCGATCGACTCACGCACCTGTGCGGTTGACACCCCGGCATGAACAGCGGCAGCGGTGAAAAACGTGATGAGGGTTATGCGCAGCAACATCGTCGGGATTGTACCGCCGATGGGTGCCGGACGTCTCACAAATCCGCGGCGGGCATGCGATTGTGGACGATTTTTCATTGCTCCATGAAATGCTAGAGGTGTTGCGCACCGATGATCGCTCTGGCGCAGCGCGCCTCTTGATTTCGCCGATTTCAGCCCCTCACGACAGAAGAATTTTTGAGAACTTCAATCGGCGGCGCTGCGCGCAGCGAGCGGTGAACCTGCAGCGGCACCTGCAGGCGACAAACGACGCAAGCGCGTCCCCCGCCTTGCAGCGAGAGAACGCGCCTGTGTCATTTCGAGATCGCTTCTGCCGAACGACCACAGTCAACGTCGCTTACGTAACATCACCGCAGCGGTTATGGCCAACAAGCCGGCAGTCGAGGGTTCCGGGATGATCGGCAAGATGGCAAACCCGCCGTCGAAATCAAACGGGCTGGCGGCAGGCCCGACCAGCGCGCCGTTTGTCGTCGCACCGGTGCCGAGATTGACCGTGTACAGCAAGTAGGCACCGAGCGGGCCGCCAATCGGGGCGTCAGGCCTCTTGAAAACTGCCCACCCGGCATCGCCGCCTATCGTCGGATCGGCATCACCCGGGGTGGTGTAGATATCAAACCCGATCCCGGCCTGCACGTTGCTGATCCCAAAGCCGAACGGACCCACAGTACTCACGACGCCATCGTTTGGAGGGTTTTGTAACAGCAGTTCGTTGTTGCGCGAGTCCATGTCATACAAGGCAGTCGTGCCACCCATCGCCGGCTGGTTGTTAATGTACGCAGCACCGCTGATAAACGGCGCGCTACCGTTTCCGAACGCAAGATTGCCATCGACCAATGCAATCTGGCCTGTGGCCGAGTTCAGCCGAAGGTTGGTATTGTTCGTGGCAACCAGCCTGATGCGCATGCTGTTGTCGGCCTGCAGTGTGGTCGGATTAAAATCAAACCCATAGCTGCTGTTGCCTGTCAGATTATAGCCTGGACCTGATGACGCAAACCCCGCCCCCACCGGCGTTGAGGCGCCCGTGGCAATGTCGACGGTGTACAACTGCGTCGTATTCGGCCCGACGTCCAGCGCGTAGAGCGTGCTCGTGCCGGGGCGAAAGTCGATGCCTTCGGGCACGAAGCCCACCGGGCCGACCGTCGTCACGTTTGACGGCGAAGCCAGATCAAAGCTGAAAAGATTTCCCTCGGCGTTTACGCCATACGCGATCTGCGCGCTGGCGGTGCTAAGAGTAATACCCATCGCCGCGAGCGCGGCACAACCCGAAAACCAGAACCTTCCACGCATTTTCTCCTCCTTAAGTTGAGAAACGTGTGAATCAGAATGTAGAAAAGGTGAAGTCCACCGCCGCCGAGCAAGCGACGACAAACCCACAACGCGGGCGTGCTGACCATCAATGCGTTACAGTTGAAAAAACCTGTCCCACCGCACTAACTGCCCGTCTGCCCGATGTGAATAATCTAACAAGACCCCCGCAGACAGCAACGAAAATCTGGACCTCTCCGCACTTTATCTCGCAGAGCGAACGCAAGCCACCGCACAAAAAGCGACTTAGTGGTGTCGCCAAGTCGTTCATTATCAGGTGTTTGCAGACGAACCGACTAAAACTCCAGCCCGCCTTTAAGCGCCTTGCCCTTGCGCTTTTCTTCGCGCTTCTTGCGGTCGACCTCGGCCTTGTCGGCGGCGGCTTTAAGTGCGGCCCTTGCGGCGTCGCCTTTGGCGCCGGCTTGTTTCAGGCTCAGGCTCACCCGGCGCGTCTTGGCATCAACCTCCAGAACGCGCACCTCTATCTGCTGCCCCACCTGCACCGCATCGCCCGAGGCCCGCACGCGCTGGTCGGATAGCTCGCTGATATGAATCAGCCCTTCAAGCCCCGGTTCAAGCTCCACAAACGCACCAAAGTCGACCAGCCGGCTTACGGTGCCAGTCACGGTGGTATCGACGGCGTACTTACCCACCGCTTCGCCCCACGGATTCGGCCCGGCCTGCTTCAGGCTGAAGCTGACCTTCTTCTTATCGGCTTCGAGACTGATGACGACGAGCTTGATCGTGTCGCCTTCTTTAACAACGTCGCCGGGGTGTTTGATGCGATTCCAGCTCATCTCGCTGATCGGCAACAATCCTTCCAGGCCTTCTTCCACTTCAACAAACGCACCAAACGGCGCGAGGCGCGCCACCCGGCCCGTGACTTCACTCCCAACGGCATACTTATTCTCGGCACCCACCCACGGATCGGCCATCATCTGCTTCAGGCTCAGGCTTAGTTTGCCGGTTTCGCGGTCGAACTTAATGATTTTTACATCAACTACATCGCCGACTTTCACAAAATCGCTGGGCTTGCTTCCCCGGCGGTGGGTGATCTCGCTGACGTGAAGCAATCCGTCAAGCCCGCCGAGATCAACGAACGCGCCGTAATCGAGCACGCTGCGAATCGTCCCGCGGACCACCATTCCCTCGGCGAGTTCGCTGATGGCCTTTTGCTTGGCCGCTTCCTTCTCGCGTTCCAGAATCGTTTTGCGGCTAACAACAAGCTTCTGCGACCCGCGGTCGAATTGAATGACCTCGACCGCCAGCTTCTGGCCGAGATAAACGCTGATATCTTTCTCAAAAAATAGCGCCACCTGCCCCGAAGGCATGAAACCGCGCATGGTCTTGATCTGCAGTTCCAGCCCGCCTTTGTTCATTCCGGTGACGGTGCCTTCCACAATCTGGCCGACTTCCAGATTCTCCCATGTCACCTGGCTCGAGAGGGCGCCCTTGGGCATGACGATGAGCAACCCTTCGGCGGCGTCATACCGATCGACGGTGAATTCCATTTCTGCGCCAACCGCAGGCAGTTCCTGAAACTGCATGACCTGCGCAATGCCCTGGCTCTTGCCGCCAAAGTCGATGAACACCTCGCCCTTGATCTGATCGACGCTGACCACACGGCCGCGCTTGGGGCCTTGCGCAGGGCCGGTTTGCTCGACGCGCCGGTCAGCTTCGCTTTTGTCGTAGAGCGCTTCGAGCGAAACGCCTGCAAGTGCGGCGTTCACCTGTTCTTCCAGCGCGGCGTCGGTGTTGGGGCGAAACTTTTCCTTGAGCTGATCGTCACTCATACGACTTCTCGGATTCCATCGGACCTTGAAGATTCGCCCGCCTCGCTCGCGGGGCGTTGGTTTGCGAATTCTTCAGAAAAGAGCGGAAAGTCTAACCTGCCTGCAACCATTCGCAAACCGGTGCATGTTGCTGGACGAATCGACTTCCCGCGGCGCACAATACACCCATCATGAACACACCAACCCCCGCTTACGACAAATTGCGTACCGAGCTTCGTGAGATCGGCATCCTGAGTTCCATCGGCAGTTTATTGGGGTGGGATCAGCAAGTTATGCTCCCCGAAGCCGGCAACCCCTACCGGGCCGGGCAGATGGAGTTTCTGGCCAAACTCATCCACGAGCGGTCCACGAGCGGGAAGCTGGGTGATTTGATCGCCGCTGCCGAGGCAGAGGCCGGGGGGCTGGATCGCCATTCCGATGCCGCGGTCGTGGCCCGTGACGCCCGGCGGGGGTATGACCGAGAGACCAAGCTTCCCGGGGAATTGGTCGCTGAAATGGCAAAAACCGAGGTTTTGGGCCATCAGGCGTGGGTTGAAGCGCGAAAAAACTCGTCTTACGCGTCGTTTAAGCCTTGGCTGGCCAAGTGGCTGGACCTGAAAAAGCAGGAGATCGCGTGCGTCGGCTACAAAGATCACCCCTACGATGCCCTCCTCGACCGCTACGAACCTTATGAGACCGCCGCCGGGGTGACGAAGGTGTTTGAGTCGCTTCGGGATGAGCTGGTCTCGCTGGTTCAGAAGATCGCCGGATCGAGCAAAAAGGCACCGATTGAGATCATGGAGCGATCATACGATGTAAAGGCCCAGGAAGCCTTCGGCCGCCTCGCCGCAGAGGCCATCGGTTTCGACTTCACCGCCGGCCGGCTGGATGTGAGCGTCCACCCATTCTGCTCAGGCCAGGGCCAGGGCGACACGCGCATGACCACCCGCTACCACGAGAATCATTTTAATGACGCGTTCTTCGGCGTGCTGCACGAAACGGGCCACGCGCTTTATGAACAGGGCCTGCAGAAGGAAAAATACCTCGGCGAGGCGCTCGGCGATTCAGTTTCGCTTGGGATTCACGAAAGCCAAAGCCGCATGTGGGAAAATCTCGTCGGCAGAAGCCGGGCATTCTGGAAATTTTTCATGCCCAAGGCCCGCAACTCATTTCCTCAGACGCTCAACGGCGTAACGGACGATCAATGGTACGCCGCCACCAACGCGGTGCAGCCGAGCCTCATTCGGGTTGAAGCCGATGAGATGACCTACAACCTGCACATCCTCATCCGTTTTGAAATGGAAACGGCGCTCACCAGCGGGCAACTGGGCGTGGACGATGTACCGGCGGCGTGGAATGAGAAATACAAGAAGTATCTCGGCATCACCCCTCCAAACGACGCCAAGGGCTGCCTGCAGGACGTACACTGGAGCGCCGGGCTGATGGGCTATTTCCCGACCTACACGCTCGGCAACCTGTATGCCGCGCAGTTTTACGATCAGGCGACGAAGGACATTCCGGATTTAGAGCAGCAGTTTGCATCGGGCAACTTCAAGCCGCTGCTGGGCTGGTTGCGGGAAAACATCCATCAGCACGGCCGACGGTACTCGGCGCGCGAGCTGGTGAAGCGCATCACCGGCACAGAACTCTCCGCGCAGCCGCTGCTGAACTATCTGCGGGGCAAGGCCAGCGAAGTGTACGGGGTGTAGCAATGACGCGCCGTGCATACCAAGCTGCACTGATGCGCGTTAACCGGGCGTCGGCTTGATTTGCGCCCCGGAAGCCCCGCAACAGACCCGGGCACGAAGACCCCCCATGCCACTCACCATGCCGGCCTTGCGGGTGTAGTGAATGCCAGTTGTTGAAACTCCCGCTGCACTGCGGGTGAAGACCGGGCAGAGGCAGATCAGAGCCGGCCTGAGGTTGCGCGCGAAGGCGACGATAAACCGACGGCCCCCGGGAACCGATCTCACCCGGCGGCGAACAGACTTGCGAGCTGCTCCGCCGACCGACCGACGCAATGCCGCGCGAGCACATTCGCCCTCCCGACGGCAGCCATACCGCTTAAACTTTGAGTTGAAGCCTGCACACAACTTCGTATCGCCTCGACCAATGCGGGTTGGTCATGCGGCGGGATGAGCCATCCGGTTACGCCGGGTTGAACGAGCTCGCGCACGCCGCCGACGTTGGTTGCGATGACCGGGCGCCCCATCGCAAAGGCTTCCATGATCGCGACGGGCAGCCCTTCATCACCGCTGGAGAGCACCAGCGCCCGCGAATCGTGCAGGAGCCAGGCAATCTGCTGCTGTGTCTGCCAGCCCGGAAGCGTCACGCGATCGGTGAGCTTTAATCGCCGGATCTCCCGCTCAAGCCCGCCCCGCAGCGGGCCGTCGCCGGCGATCGTCAAGTGTATTAGGGTGCCGGCGTCGCGCAGTGCGGCGATCGCGCGGATGAGCAGTAACGGATTCTTTTGCTCATCCAGCCGGGCAATGGAAACGAAGCGCGAATTGCCGGGGATGGGCACGGTTGCGCTACTCATCCAAGAATCGTCCAGCCCGCAGCGGATGAGATGGATTTTTTTGCTGTGGTGAGGGAACCGGTCGTGCATCAATTGCCGGCCGTGTTCGCTGACCACAACAACAAAGTCGGCGGCGGCAATTTTGCGGTCGATGCTCAATCCGGCGGGATCGGCAAACTCGTGCGGACCGTGCGCCGTGAAACTGAATGGGATGTCGAACAACCCCCGGCAGTGCATGGCGACTGAAGCGGGGTTGGTCCCAAAGTGGGCATGCAATCGCCGGATGCCGCGTTTTCGCAGCAGCCGACCGAGCAGGCATGCGAGGATGACATACCCCAGATTGCCGGCGAGCCGACCATCGCGTCCAGCCATCGTCACCGCTGTCGTCAGGGCATGGGCGAAGCGAACCGGGCGTCCGACTGCGGTTCGTAGTACGGTGCCGACGACTTTCATAACGCCAGATGAAATCAACACTTGCGTACGGCGCAATTCGATCTGGTCGGCGGCTTCCAGTGGATGAGCGTTGATCGGGCGATGCGAAAACCGGTGTACGGTCAGGCCGCGCTTCTCAAGTGCCTCAATCTCCCGCCGAATGAAGGTGTGGCTCTGCGAGGGGTAGCGGTTGACCAGGTATGCGATATCGTCCATGTGAAATTCTCGGACGGCGGTGGAGACTATTCATTCGGGATGTCAATAGTATAATGTGGCGAAGCAAAGTTTTTTTTGCCGCTTTAGCTGTTCCGGGGAGATGTTCATGCCGTCAAGACGCGTTCTGCTGGTCGATTTAAACAACTTTGCGCGCTATCCCACCCTACCGATCGGCTACCTCACGGCGGTGCTTCGGCGTGCGGGGTGCGCGGTGCAGGTTTTCTCACCGCTGGCGCTGGGCGTGCAGGGGGTGGCACGCGAGCGGCGCCCGCACGCGCTGAGCCTTCCCCTCGCCAAGCTGAACTATCGCGCCGCCGTCAGCACCAACCGGCTTGTGCGCAACCTGCGCGACGGTCTGGCCGCCCGCCGGCTATCGCAGCTCACCGCCGAGCACGACAAGGTGCTGCAGGAGTTCGATCGCACGCTGCAACGCGAAAAGCCAGCGGCGGTGCTCATCAGCACCTATCTCATGTACTTCGACCTGTGCACCGCGATGTGCGCCGCCTGTCGCCGCGCGTCGGTTCCGGTCCTGGTGGGCGGGCCCTACTTTGCTCAGCCCGAAGTCGTTGATGAATGGATCGGCATCGAAGGAATGACCGCGCTTGCAACCGGCGAGTTGGAGCTGCGCGTGCCGGAAATCATAGAAGCGATGGTCGCCGAAACAGATCTGACGGTGTTTCCCGGTCTGTTCGTCCGCGACGAACACGGCCGTGCGAAAGGCTCGTTCGCGGCGCCGCTGAAAAATCTGGACGACGTGCCCATTCCGGATTACAGCGATTTTCCGTGGAAATGTTACCCGAACCGCATTGCCCCGATCATCACCGGCCGCGGGTGCGCCTGGGGGGCGTGCACGTTCTGCAGCGATGTCACCAGCACCGCCGGGCGAACGTTTCGATCGCGATCGCCCGAGCAGGTGATGTCGGAAATTGCGCTGCATCACCGCACTTATGGTGTTTCGCAATTCGTGTTTACTGATCTGAAGCTCAATAGCAATGTCGCGATGTGGCGGGCAGTAGTCGCCGGCATGCAGATCGCGGCGCCCGGCGCTACCTGGATTGCCGCGGTTCACGTCGGCGCGCAAGCGGACCGCGACAACGGCCTGACCGCTGCCGACCTTCGGGCTGCGTCGGCGAGCGGCTGCGTGCGCCTGACGACCGGGTTGGAGTCGGGGAGCCAGCGAATGGTCGACCGGATGCACAAGGGAACGAATATTGAGCGCACCAGCCGCTACCTGATCGATGCCGCCGCCGCCGGAATCAGTTGTCGCTGCACGCTGGTGCTCGGCTACCCCGGCGAAACCGCCACCGAGGTGATGGCCAGTGCCGAGTTTCTCCGCCGACATCATCATGCCATCGAGAGGGTGTCGTTGAACCGTTTTGCGATCATGACTGGCACGGGCTTTCACCGCATGCTCCAGCGGAACGCGGGCGATTTTCCGGATGCCATTCCGCTGACCGTCAACCACCGAATGGCGCACATTGAACATCACAACACCGCCAGCGAATCGCCCGACTACCGCCGGGCGGTCATGCGGCTGCTCGAAGCCGTCCACGGCATCAACGACCGCGACATGAACCGACGCGCTGCGATGTTCGAAGGCGTGATGTAAATCCTTTCTCGAATTCGAGTTACACGCAAAGTGTAATAGTCATATATAAAAATAATGGTTTAGCGCTTGACCGCCGATCGACTTGAAGATAATGTCTGTTCACTATGTCGCTGCTCATCCGCGCCCTTCTCACGTTCCTCCGCCAGCCTATCCCGGCGGCATGTCAACGCCGCTGCGTGCGACGTTGATTGAAGCCTGCTGGTTTGATTCATGCGAATGTGCGAGGTGGTTGAGATGTCACTTACTGGTGCACTGGTGTTGTCGTCGGATTCGGTGGTAGAGGAAGAAAGCCTTCTCAGCCGCACATTTCAGCGCGGCTTTGCGGCAGGTGAAGCGGTGAGTTCACACGAAATCACCCAGCTACTGCCGGCGATCCTTGATGACTTCAAATCGCGGCACGCCAATAACATCGAAGCCAAGAGGTGGGCCACTGCTTTCGCCAGTTTCCTTCGGCAGCGCGTGCAAAACCGCGCGCGCGACCTCAACCTGGCATACCTCGCCGAGGGGGCTGGAATCTAATCGATTGCTAACGCAATCCATTCACAGCCTTTGAATGGTTCATCACAATGCACGCGGCGAAGCAGCATCAGTCGATGGGTTGGTGTCGTTGGAGTGGAGAATGTGCCACCATCGACGGTGCTGCTTTGCCGCTTGTGTAAAAATCTGATTCTCGTCCTCCTCCGCCGGGTCGGGCTGGTAATCCTCCTCCGCAACCAGCCCGGCCCTTCTTCTTTTTCATGCTCCCTTCAGCGGTGGTGCATCTTGTGCTCGCGATCGTTCTTACTTCAGACGTAAAGCCGCCCGTGTCATCCCGGCCGCGGGGCGAGTTTGACCGTGACGGCCTGCTTTTCGCCATCGCGGACGATATCGAACGTCAACTCGTCGCCGGCGCTTGCCCGCTGGAGCTTTCGCACGAAGTTCTGGACGTTCAGGACGGGCGCGCCGTTGATCGACACGATGACGTCATCGGGCTTCAGCCCCGCCGCCGCTGCCGGGCTGTTGGGGGTGGGGTTGACGACCATGACACCCTGCGTGCTGGCGAGCTTCAGCCGGCCCACGTCGGCCCCGCCGAGATTTTCCAGTTGCGCACCGAGCATGCCGGGCTTGCGTGGCGTGACGGCGGGCCTGGCTTGTGCGATGGCGATGCCGTCGGGTGTTGCCCCTGCGTCGATCGAGCCGATCACCTTCATTTCCTTCAGATCAACCGCGACCACCTTGTGTGCCGCGGCGCACGAAACAAACGCCTTGCTCCCGTCGGCGGTGATGATGCAGCCGATGGGAATCTCATCGACCTTAATCTCGCCGACGCGCTCTTTTGTTTTCGCATCGAAGACGACCAGCGAATGATTTTTTGCGTCGCTCACAAGCACTTTGCTGCCATCCGGGGTAAACGTCATGCGGATCGGCACGCCATCGAAATCGATGGTTTGCTTCACCGTGTCGCCTGCGGTCTCGACAATGCTGATCTTCTGCCCCGGCAGCCGCGGGCCGGCCCATAGCTCGCGGCCGTCGGGCGAAAGCGCAATCCCTTCCGGCTGGCCAGCAACGTCGCAATGCGAGGTGAGCGCGCTGCCGCCGGGCCCGCGTTGCGGATCGATGGCGCTCACGGAGTCCGAACCGATGTTGGTGGTGTAAATGCGCCCGTCGGCAGGGTCGATCGCGAGCATGTGGCTGCCCTGCTGGCCCGTGCCGACGATCAAATCAACCTTGTCCTCTGCAGGATCATATCGCCCGATCGCCGCCGAGGTTTCGCTCGTAAAGTAAATTTTGCCCTGAAACTCCCCAATCCCATGCGGGCGGCGCAACGGGGCGATATCGATCGTGCGGATCACCTTGGCCGCGGGGATATCGATCATCGTAATGGTGCTGCCGGGCACGGATGCGCCGTAATCGGCAACAAACGCGGTATTGCCGTCCGCCGACACACAAACCTCGTGCGGCGAATTGCCCGTCGGCACGGTCGCTTTCACCTGCAAAGTCTCGAGATCGATTATCGAGAGCTTGCTTTCGGTTTTCGAGAGCACGAGCAGGCTCGGGGCGACCTCAGCCAAAAGCAGACAGGGGAACGTCAATAGCGAGATAACGGCCAATCGCACCATGTTTTCCATCCTTCGTAGAACCCACGGGTAGAAAACAGCGAGACGCCGAAAGTTTCACCGCGGCAGCGGGGAAAGAACCACCGGTTTGATGCCTCGCTCGGCTTGGCGAATCAAGTCGTCGATCCGAGACTTGGTAACTGGCCCTCCGTCGACCAGTGTTTCGACGCGGCAATCGCCGAAGAGGACAAGCATCATTTTGCCGCCGTGATTTTCAGGGGGCTCATAAGCCAACACGATGTCAGGCGACATTTCGTTCAACTTCAATCCGCCAGCAACGTATACATAACTGGCTCCGCCGGCGCGCTGCAATGATGTAGGCGACGATTCCCGGCCGGTTGGCAGCACCGGCGATACGGCACTTGAAGTACACAAGAAGTCACCTGTAGAGAAGGCGTACTCGGGTTCATCGAAAAGCAGTTGGAGTGTGTGTGGCAAGGCTCCGTCGCGCGATGCGTAGAGGTGCAAGGCCATGCCAATCTGACGCAGATTGTTCTTGCAGCGCAGCAAAGGACTAGCCCTACTTGACCGATGACTCAGTGAAGGCAGTAGTGCGAATGAGCCTGCAACGACAACTAACCCGATCAAGGCAAAAATCAGCTTACGAAATCGTCGTGAAGGCGGGGCTAATCCGTAGTCGAGCGGCTGCTCAGGCATCGAAACTCCGTGATCGTCCTAACTCAGCATATCTATTGTTTAACTCAGCTCCGATAATTTGCATCAGCGCGATCAATCGCAATACTGTGGCGCAGGCCGCAGGCAAGGATGCGTCGGGGAAGACGAGTGCGGCCGGCAGTTAACAACTTTTGTTGAAGTGCCCTGACGGATCGCGACTTCAGCCATCCAAGAAATTTACGCCCAAAAAAATCATACGCATGGAAACGCCAAGCGAACACAGCGGTTCCCGGCCCGCCGCCGGGGGTGTGGACTCTACTCAAACTTCGATTGCAACGCTCAACGACGCCGCAGCGATTCTCGCCGACCGCGAGCGCCGGCGCGAGCATCGCCGCCCGGCGATGGTGAAGGCATCGATCATGCTGCTTGACGGCCCCAGCGCCGGCAGCAGCCATGATGTGCTCACGCGAGAATCGGCCCACAACGGCGTTTCATTCCTTCTGCGCGAGGGCCTGACTGTCGGCTCCACGCTGAAAATGGTCATGCAAAACGGGAAGACGACGACCTACGTCGCCGAAGTCATCCGCGCGCGGCCGCTGAGCAATGGAAAGCACGAGATGGCGGTGACGTTTAGAAAGTGATCGCCGATCGATCTCCCCGCGAAGGGCCGAAGTGCAGAGCCCGAAATCCGCATAACCCACTCGCGCTATTTTTTCAGCTTCGCCAGGATTGAATCAATTCGCTGCTGGGCTTCGAGTTGTTGTTTGGGGCGCAGATCTTTCAGAACGGGCACAACAACATCGCCGATTGCGATCAGTTGCTGCTCAGCCTGTTCCCGCTTCGCGAAATCGTCGTCGTTCAGTTGCAGAACGAGCTTTTGAATATTCTCAACCGCGGTGCCCGAGGGCATCGGTTGCGGCTGGGTGTATTCCGCAAGCAGCGGCAGCGGGACCGAAAGCGATACGTCGCCCGCAAGAAGGCATTGCAGTGCACCATCGCGCAGCTGCCCGCTGACCGTGGTTTGATCCCATAGTGTCACCTGCACATCAAATCCGCTTTCTTTTAGCGGCACCACCGAGGTGATCTCGGCAGCGTTAAGCGATAGCGTGTCAAAGGCTGTGTCGAGCTGCATCTTGCCTTGAAGCGGCGCAACCAGCAGATCGCCACCCGCCAATTCAAGCGTCGGCGCGTCAGTGGCGGGCTCGGGGAGTTCGGCCTGCATCTGTAAAAGCGCGATCGCGCCAACTGGCAGCGAGATGGCCTGCCCGGTGGCCGCAAGCCTGACCGAAAGCTGTTCGGCCTGCAGCAACCCGCCAAACCGGCTGCCATCGACAAGCGTCGCGACATGCACTGCCGACTCGGTGCCGCGCAGATCGATCGCGGCAAACTTGCTCATCGGCAGCCGGACCGTGCCAAAGCGCGTCAGCAACTCGACAGGCTCGGCTGGGGGTTCAAATGCCAGCCTGTCGCCGGTGCGGAGGACGATCATAGGCTTGCCAAAGGGCACCTCATCGACCTCTTCGACGCCCTTGCGATACCCCAGCCGTGCAACCTGCGATAAGGGCACTGCAGTTGCCTGGCCGCTTGAGAGTTGGATGCTGATCGTCTCGGCGCGAAGTGTACCACCGATAATCTCCCCGTCGCGCGTCACGAGTAACTGCCGCGGGCGGAATGAGCCGGACGTGATCATCCCCAGCACCCGCGCCGAAGGAAGCTCGATCGTGCCGAAGCCGGTATCAACCTGGTAGCTTGCCGGGGCCAGCGTGCCACGCAATTGATCGCCCGTCCGCAGCTCAATGACATCCAGCACATCGCCGCGAAGCAGCTCGCGGTCGCCAAGCATCATCCCTGTGGCGCGAAAGTTGACGATAAGCTTGCGCAGCTCGCTGCCGACCCCGGCCAGCAAATGCTGCGGGCGGGTCTCCTTCACGAAGGCCGCCGCGGCTTCATTGGAAGGGTGTACGCCATGAAAGTGCGCCAGCGCCGCCTGCCCGTTGGCAGGAATGGAGAGCGTGTAAGTGGCCTGCACAAAACTATTGCCTTGCTGCCAGTTTACTTGCGGCGCAACCTTGGTGCCCGGCCCGGCCCACAGTTCGAGCACGCTCGCACCCCCGCCAGTCTGCGCGATCCAAGCCAGGCTGCTCCCCGGCTGCTTTGGGTCAGCGATTAAGTCGCCGGCGTTCACGCCAAAATTGAGCGACGTCTGCATCATCACCTGCAACTGCTGTTCGGCGTTGCCGCTGTTGTTGAAAATGTCGATGTATCGAATGTAACTTTGCTCACGGTTGAAGCTGATGCGCCGGGTAAAGGTGACTCCCCCGGCTTGCAGACCTTCGAGCACGAGTTCTTCGGTCTTCGGGTCGATGCTGCCGCGGTTGAAATTCCCCTGCAAACCCTGCCCGTTGATGGTGATGTTGGCCGCCTGCCCAAACAGCGGTTGATTGCCCTGATGTTGAAACCATCCCCCCCGCTGGATGATCCACTGCATATCGCCCACGTTGAACGTGTAAGGCAGATTCACCTGCCCGGCGGGCATTGCATTTCGGGGAGCCTGCTTTTGTGCCATTGTCTGCGGGGCGCACAAGGCAACAGCGAGAACGCCAGCCAGAAATCGAATAATCATTCTCAAACTCCAAATACGGCCATCGCACCCGCGGCACACCATCACCTTATCGACGCCAGAAACGCCGACAAGTTCCGAGGCACCTACAGGAAAGGATTGTAGTCGCCCCCGCCGGGAAAAGACCGCGCGTTTCCGCCCGCGGCCCACGATCAAGGAAAGTACCGGTAAATCTCACGCCGGTGAAGGCATCGAGCAAAAACAACCGTACTGCCGGCCATGACCAAACCCGGCCGCCAGTCTCCGACCCGAATGCGATACAAGTCTCGGTGGCCGGCAAGCCGTTTGAGGTGGGTCAACTCCGACTAGTCCACGGCCGCTTCACCGCGCTCGATGACGGATGCAACTTGGCTGCGGATTCTTCCATCGCGAAGCCGGCGCAGATCTCGCTCAATGCTGGCGAGAAACCTGACCTTCACCGCTTGCTCCGAAGGGCCGTCATAAACTTCGCGCGCGATACAGGCTTGCTCTTTGCACCTTCTCGAATCGCCGTAGCCAGTGCAGCATCTTCGAGCACCTCGGCAAACAAGTCGGCGAACAACGCGCGATTTTCCCGGGTAGACTCAATCAATGCTGATTTCAGGGTCTCTTTGAGCGCTGCTTGCGTCATGTTATCGCTGTACCCACGCTGCGCAGGCTGAGAAACCCAAACCCGTCAATTCGATATCCCAGCAGGCTACAAGTTGTAGTGCGTCCCCTGTGAAACCTCGCTGATCGAGTCGCCGGCCTTCTGAAAGCGGTTATCGGTGCTCAACCGCAGGCGGTCCGACGTGAGGTTGGGCAGGGCCTTATGAATTGTGTATGAGTGAAACAGCACGAAGTCGCCCAGCTCAAAATCATTACACAGCCAAGGCCCCGATGCCGGGAGTTGAGCTTCAGTGAGGCCCATTGATGCATATTTTTTGCTCTTGTCCTCGCTGTGCTCGATGAAACCCTTCGTATGCGTGGCGGGCAATACCGTCAGCGGGCCGAGATCGAGCGGGCAATCGCCCAGGGGTTGCCAGACCGTGTAAGTCGCCGGCGTGCCGCGAATATAGTGAAAATCCTGATGCGCCGCTGTCGTTTGCCCGGTATTGCTGGGGAAAGTGATGCGCCCGATCCGAAGCCGATGCAACATCGCATCCCCGCCGACGATCTTGCTCATGAGTTGCATGAAAACCGAATCTTCCGGCACGGCCTTGAATGACGGCAGATGGATGATCTTTCGGTACACATCCATGTAAGCCTGCTCGCCCTCCGTGTAAGGCCCGGCACCGCTCCAGCGGGTGGACATCGGGTCGCGCGGGTCGATCCAGCCGGCGGCGGTCAGCAACCCCGCGACGTCGCGCCGCGCGGCAAGCAGCTTTTCCTTCGGCCCGCAACCCTTAAAGAACAAATAGCCATCTGCTGACAACCGCGATTGTAGCGCCGGCGCATCACCGATGATGTCGTTGGAAACTGTGTAGGGCTGAGTCGCTTCCTGCATGAGGTCCTCCGCACTCAACAGCTTGCCGCGCGGTGCCGAAGGGTGCAAGGAACTGTCCCGTTCAACGATCAAATGTCCGGGAAACAAACCCGGCGGCGAAGGCTTCAATCGTGAGCAGCAAACGACGCCAGGACCCGCTCTGGCTTACGCCGCGACGGCGCTGGCGGGCACGCTGCGGGCGATCAGGTTGGAATGATCTTCGCGGGGGAGTTCCAGCGGGCAGTAGTCTTGTTGGGCCATGTTTGCCCGAAAGCCGATGCGGATGCCCAACTGTCGCAAAATCGCGAGCGTATAGGGAGAATATGAATTGCCAGGATGCGACATCGCCCGCGGCGCAACCCCTGTCAGATGCCGCACATAGCGGAAATTCTCATAATACTCATCCCGCTGCTGCTGCGGGCTGAGCCGCTTCATGCGCGCGGGGTGCGTATGCGAGTGCAGGCCGATCACATGCCCTTCGCTGTGCAGTTGTCGAATCTGCTCCGAGTTCATCCATAGCCGCCGTCCCACCGCTGCGGCATCGAATTCATGGGCTGCCACCATGCCCTGCATCACTGCGTGATACGCTTCCGGCCCGAGGACTTCATCGCGAACAAACCGAAATTTGCGATCGGCCGCGGTATAGAAGGCGTACTCGGACAGATATTCTCTCGGGTTAAATCGCAACAGCGCCTGCCGCACGCGGTGGCTGTTACTGGTCTTGGCGACGACTTCGTAGAACGCTTCGTAAAACGCCTCGACCGATCGAAATCGCGTCATGCGGAAGTGCCGGTAAACTTCCAGCATCTCCAATTGACCCGAAAGCACCAAGGTGTGAACAAAGAAAAACGCGCTGATGTTAAGATCGCGCAGCACCGGCACCGCAATATCAAACTGGCACCGAAGCGAGTCGTCGAATGTCAGGCAGATATCATCGGCCTGCAGCATGTTGCGTCCCGCGCGCTCGAGCCACTCATGGGCCGGCAGAATCTTCTTGCGGCCGATCGATTCAATCATCGCCACCAGCTCACCGGCGCCAATCGAGCCTTGCCCCGGTGCATGGCAATCGTCGTGGAAATGATGAAACATCACGCCATGTGCGACCATGGCTGTTTTATCGGTACTCTCAAGCAGAAAAGTTTGAAAAACCGCCGCGCCATTTCGATTGATCAGAGATCAATAGGGCGCAATCCCATCGGCGGTGACCAGCAGCAGTTTTTCGCTGATACTGTTGGGCATGCCGCGATAATCCTCGCCAATCTGCGATTTCAGCCGGGCAAGATTCTCCTGTTCGTTACGAAAACAGAGCAGGATATCCCGGTTCGGAACACCCGCCACAAACGGGCTGCCCAGGTGCTCTCTGAGCCGATCGTGCAGGCTTGGGAGCAGCAAACGAGTGGCGTCATAGCCGTCCATCGTCTGAAACAAGATCAGGTTCACATTTCCCTGCTCGTCGGCGGCGGCGTGGGCCTGCAGTTGCTCGCTTCGGGCCACGAGATTTTCGATCGCCTTGTCGTGCAGTTGATCTATGTCCACCTGCCAGCGGGAAAGCGCGGAGGTCGGGATATAGCTCATCGCACGGTCGCTATCGATCACATAGGCAATCGAAAGCTCACCCACCAGGGGCTGCGACACCATCGAGGTCTGCGCTGAATGCACCTCCGGAGGGGCGGTAACCAGCAGCGGCATGATCCGATCGGCCACCTCCTGATAGTCGGCCGTCTGGTCCGGCGACCCCTCCGCCGCACGGAGCAACTCCAGCGCCCACCGCTCGACATGCCGCTGCATTTCCTCCGGCCGGAGCACCGACGCGCGAAACAGATTCTCCAGCGACGCCACATGCCCGTTCATCCGCAGCGAAAACTCCTGCTCGGCGCGCGAAAGCTTCACCAGCGGAAACTTCCCGCGGATGATCTTCACCACCTGATCGTAGAACTTTTCGCGCGTTAACTCGGCCATTCCACGCCTGACTTTAAGGGAAGCCACCCCATCCGCCAAGCCGGGGGCATGAGTCCAGCGCACGCCGCGGAACACGGCGTGTATTGAGAAACCGCGCGATCGGCGATACGGTCACCCTCCGCAAAAGGAGTTGCATGTCGTCCCAATCCATTCGTCTCGGCATCATCGGTGCCGGTTGGCCCGGAAAGAAACACGCCGAAGGTGCCAGGCAGAGCGGCGGTTACCGTGTGACCTCAGTCGCCGACCTCATTCCCGACCGCCGACGCGCCGTTATGGCCGAGTTCAGCGGCGCAAAAGAGTTTGAAGACGCCGAATCGCTCATCAAATCAGCCGACGTCGACGCAGTTACCATCGCCCTGCCCAATCATCTCCACGCCGCAGTCGCCTGCGCCGCGCTGAAAGCCGGAAAGCACGTCCTGATCGAACGCCCCCCCGCCGGCACGGTGAAAGATGCTCGAAAAATCTCGGCCGCGGCCGTGAAGGCGGGCAGGACCGTCCTCTATGGCTTTCAACGCCGATTTGGCGCCGCAGAGCAGGCCGCACGCCTGGCGATCGGCAAGCATTATGCCGGCGGCGTCTATCATGTCCGATCCTCATGGCTGCGAACGCGCGGCGTCCCCATCGGCACTGGCTGGTTCACACGCAAAGCCGAGTCCGGCGGCGGCGCGATGATCGATGTCGGCATCTCCATGCTCGATCTTGCGTGGTTTCTTCTCGATCAACCCAAGCCAACCACCATCTTCGCCGTGACACACCGCAAGCTCGCCCCCGACGGCCACCCCACCGATGTCGATGTTGAAGACGCCGCGTTTGCCATGATCAGGTTTGAAACCGGGGCCACCCTCGAACTGGCCGCAAGCTGGGCGCTCAACCAGCCTCCACAGCAGCAGGGCACCCTTTGCCGTGCCTTCGGCGATGCCGGCTGCGTCGATGTCTATACGCCCAACGGCCCAGTGATTTATCGTCAGTTCGATGCCAAGGGCCAGTCCAAGCCCACCCAGCTTAAGCCGCCGAGGCTCGCCGGCCATGCAGCGCTCATGCGCCACTTTCGCGAATGCATCCTGGGAAAGTCCAACCCCGCCATCGGCGCCAGCGAAGGCGTCACGCTCATGGAAATGATTGAAGCAATCTACAAAAGCGCAGAATCCGGCAGGAGCGTGGCGATATGAAGGGATGGGGGCAGAACGGTTTAGGATAAAAAAGGCAGCCACGACGGCTGCCACTTTTTTTGACATTCGTCTTTCAGATTTCAGCCTTCAGCCAATCACCCTTCCGCGCCGCCGAGTTCGCGCGACTCGAAGAGCAGCATTCCCACCGCCAGCGCCGCCGTCGCATAGCAGGCGGCGTAGAGCAGGCTCATGCCGGTGTCGGCCCAGATGCTGCTCAGCCAGACGGCATTTAGGTCGCCGGAAAACACGCTTCTCGGCATCGAAATGCCCGCAAACGTCTCTCCCCAGCGCACTTTCGCGTAGACACTCTGCCCCCGAATATCAAAAAGGCTCAGATAAGGCAGCACACTGTTAATGACCTCCGCTGCCGCCCGCGACACCCCGCCTCGGTTTGCCACCGCAAGATCGAGAAACCGCGTGAGATTGCCCGCAATGTAAAGCAGGATCACCACCGGAAGGTTCACCACCAGCGACACCCGCGTGCTGATCGCCACACTCACCGCCGCCAGCACCGAAATCTGCATCCACGTCGTCAGCAGGCTGGGGATAACACCCAGCAGGTGCATCATGCGATAGGCGCGAATGGTATTGATCTCGCCTTCATCCACGCTGCGCGTGCTAAGCTGATAATCCGTCGGCACCCGAAACCAGATGCAAAGCCCCATGATCAACCCCAGCACCAGCACCGCCAGCAACGCCGACGTGATAATGCCGAGATATTTACCCAGCAGCACTTCCCACCGCTTCACCGGCTTGCTCATCAGCGTGAGCATCGTGCGGTCTTCAATCTCTTCATAAATCGACTTGCTGGTCGCAAAAAGCGTCGCCACCAGCACAGGAAGCAGGATCACATCCAGCCCAACGGCCTTATACATCACCGCGTCTTCGCCAAGAGTGAAGAACGGCAGCATCGCAAACACCATCAACACCGCAGCCCCAATGCCAAGCAGGAGCGAATAGATCGGCTGCCCAACCGACTCGCGAAACGTGTGCCGAGCAATGATGAAGGTTCGATACATAGCGGTTGCGATGCATTATAAAGCCAAGTTGTATCAGCAGTTACACCAAATCGAAGTCTATCGCCCAATGCACGGCAAATCCAGTTTGGGCAATGATCCTAGCATTGGCTGCCCCTCAATCAATTCTGACACTGGTTTAACATCACCCCGCACCCGCCTACACCCCGGTGATTTCAAGGTCAATCTCAACCACCGCATCAATCAGATCATCCGGCATCAGCGTTTTTGTAATCTCCAGCAGCAGCGTCTGCCCCGCCGTCACGTTGCGGTTTGCCGTGGTGCCGTTCAGGGTGAACGCCGCCAACGCATACGCAGTCAGGCCCGCGCCGCCGTTGATGCCAGTGCTCGACTTGGTTGTATTCGCGTCCGTTGCAGCCAACACCTGCGTCGTTCCCGAACCGCCGGTTCCTTTGTTGATGATCTGAAACGTCCAGTACCGTGTGCCGGCCCCTCCAACCGCGCCCGCCACTACAATCCGCGCCCCGGTGACCGTACCCGCCAACCCCGGCACCGGCGGCAGGAGGAACGACGACGATGCGTTCACCGTACCGATGGGCGCGAAATCTGAATCGTCCGCGCCGCTGTCGGCACATCCGCCGTCGCCATGGCGCGAAACGTCGGCGCGCCGCTGGCGGTCGCGGGGGAGGCGAGCAACTGGTTTGCGGCGATGCTGCCGGTAATTGTCAGATTGGAAACCGAAAGATTCTCAGCGCCGACAATGTCGCCGCCGTTCACATCGAGCGTGGCATTCGCCGGCGACATCGTTACATCGCCATCAAAATCGACGAAGAACACACCGTCCACTTCCAGCGCTTTAACGAATAACTCACCCGACTTGTCGATCGACGCGGTGGGAACCAGTTCACCAAAAGAGTCGCCCACGCGGATATCCAGCAGTTTTGATTCAGACGAAGAAGCGGTGTCGACAACTTCCATCTTCAGCCCGGCATAGTCAGTCGTTCCGCTTTCCCACGTCTGCCGCATCAGCAGCGACGAGTTGCTACGATTCGACACCGGTACGCAGTTAAAGTCTGTGCAGTCCGTTCGCTGCCAGAACCCATCGCTGTTGGTGATGATGGTATCCGCCTCGTCGTACATCAGCCGGCACCGGTCGAGGTGAAGCGATGACTTCTCACTTCCATCGCCGTCCACGCTGGCGAACGGCCCTCGGATCAGCGCCCCGCGAATTGTGCAGTTCGTCAACTTCTCCAGCCGCACCGGTCGCACCCAGTCGCCCAGCCAGCGCCACCAAGTCGGCGATGTCGCGGGCGCATGGTTGGTGTTGCTGTTCTGCAGACTTTCATAAATGGTATCGCCGATACGTGTCTGCGCGCCCAGCGAATAGGTTGTGCCTGAACCGTATTCGCTCGCCGGATACTCCACCCCCGTCCAAGCAAAACCGTCGATCAGGATGTTTTTCGGTTCCGGGC
>ERZ761602.308-NODE-308-length-113023-cov-6.177820_pt1 | contig 113023 bp, 103 predicted proteins | sample MGYA00512165_ERZ761602 | MGnify/ENA primary metagenome ERZ761602 (study PRJEB28899, sample SAMN02445085) | bioreactor sludge metagenome | biome: EBPR sludge; isolation source: Thorneside wastewater treatment plant | place: Australia: Brisbane, Thorneside...
GAGCCGATGAAGGCGTAATGGATGCGCCGGCCGCGCACGCTGGCCACCGGCTGCACCTGGTCCGGCGCGTGCGGGACGCTCACCAACGGCGTCAGCGTGGACACATCGAAGACCAGCCGGCGCGCATACTCCGCGTCCGGATCAGGCTGCAGCGCCTCGGCCGACCCCGCCAGGCCAGCGCCGTCCACCAGGCCAGCTTTGGCGCCCATCTCGGCCACCATGTTGGCGAGCACCATCCGGCCGGCCAGCGTGAGGGCCTGCACGGCCTCGCCCGTAAACTCCAGCGCCTGATAGTTGGCGCCGTCCGCGCCTAGCTGGCCGGTCAGGAACAGGATCAGGTCCTTGGCGCTGACGCCGGGCCGCAGCCGGCCGTTCAACTCCACCCGGATGGTGGCCGGCACCTTGAGCCACGTCCGCCCGGTGAGCCAGGCGCCCGCCAGGTCCGTCGAGCCGACGCCGATGGCGAGCGCCCCCACGGCCCCGGCGGTCGGCGTGTGCGAGTCCGCCCCGAGAAACAAATCACCCGGTCCGACGTGGCCGTTCTCCACCAGGAGTTGATGGCAGATCCCGTCGCCGACGTCATACAGGCGGCAGCCCGTCTCCTGGGCGAAGGCCCGCATGAGCTGATGCAGGTTGGCGACGCGCTCGTTCGGGGCCGGCGCAGCGTGGTCGATGACCAGCGTCACCCGCGCCGGGTCCCACAGCCGCTGGCCGCCCATGGCCCGGAAGGCCTGGATCGCGAACGGCGCGGTGGCGTCGGTGGCCATGGCGCCATCCACGCGCACCACCGCGATTTCACCCTGGCGCACGGCCTGGCCGGCATGCACCGCGATGATCTTCTCGACGAGGGTCTGGGCGAAGCGGCTCATGCGTTCAGGCGGTAGAGCTTGCCCGGCAGGGTGCGGCCCAGCAGCGTCTCCATCTCGCGCGAGACGGCGGCCACGCGCTCCCGATCGACGCCCGTCTGCACGCCCATCGCCTCCAGCATGTGGACGGTGTCTTCCGTGGCGATGTTGCCGGTGGCGCCGGGGAGGAACGGGCAGCCCCCCAACCCGCCGAAGGCGGTGTCGAAGTGATGCACCCCGGACTTGAGGGCCGAAAGGACATTGGCCAGACCCATGCCGCGCGTGTCGTGCAGATGCAGGACGATCGGCACCGGCGCCGACATCGGGCGCAGTTCCTGGACCAGACGCCGGACCTGCTGCGGGTCCGCCAGCCCCGCCGAATCTGCCAGTGCGAGCTCGTCCACACCCAGCGCCAGCAGCCGCCGCGCCAGACCCACCACCCGCCGCGCCTCCACGGCGCCCTCGTAAGCGCAGCCGAAGGCGCATTGGAGGCCGGCGCGCACGGCCAGGCCATGGTCACGCGCCAGCTTCACCATCGGCGTCAGCTGCTCTAGCGCGGCCTCCACCGAGACGCCGGCGTTCTTCTGGCTGTGGGTCTCGCTGGCCGAGAGCGAGACGTCCACCTGGCCCAGGCCGGCCGCCACGGCCCGCTCCACGCCTTTGACGTTGAGCGCCAGCCCGCTGTAGACCACACCCGGCCGGCGCGCGATCCGCCGGCAGACTTCATCGGCGTCGGCCATCTGCGGCACACGCTGCGGATTGACGAAGGACGCCACCTGGAGGCGGCGCAGCCCGCTCTCGGAGAGGGCGTCGATCAGCCGGACCTTGGTGGCGGTGGGGACGGTGACGGCCTCACTCTGCCAGCCGTCGCGCGGGCCGACCTCCACGATCTCCACCGCCGGCGCCAGGGTCGGCACATCCAGCGACTCGCTGCGCCGCCAGAGCCGGTTGTGATAGAGCAGCGGCGTATCGGCGCCGGCGGCGTCACAGGCCACGACCTCGCCCACAAAGATCGTGTGGTCGCCGCCGTCATAGGCGCGCCACACGCGGCAATCGAGCCAGCACAACACACCCGGCAGAAGCGGACTGCCCGTCTGGGACACGGTCGTCGCGAGGCCGGCGAAGCGGTCCTCCAGGTCCGGCTTGAGGCCGGCAAAGCGCAAGCCGAAGTCCAGTTGATGCATGCTGAGGACGTTCACGGCGAAGACGCCGCTCTGCTCGATGGCGGTGTGCGTGTAAAGCTTCTTGACCACGCAGATGGACACCAGCGGCGGGTCCAGGCTGACGCTGCTGAACGAGCTGACCGTCAGCCCCAGGCGCTGCTCGTTGAAGAGCGTCGTGACGACGGTGACGCCGCTGGCGAACTGGGCCAGGGCCTGCTTGAAGTCCTGCGCGCTGACGGCCATCACGCCTCCGCCTGCGGCGCAAACAGGTCGCGCTTGTTGAAGGGCGCGGTCAGAAAGCGCACAAAGATCTTGGCCGGCGTCAGCCACTCGATCGACAGCTCCCCGCGCAGCACGCGCTCGACGATGAACGGCGCCACGGTTTCGACGCGTTCGCCCAGGATATTGAAGACGCGCTTGGCGCTCTGCCACGCCGCCGGCCGGCCGCTGTACTGGCCCACCAGCATGTCGGTCGTAACCATGCCGGGACTGATGGTGCCGATCTTCACCGGCAAGTCGCGGGCGTCCAGGCGCACCGCGCGCGTGAAGAAGCGCACGGCGGCCTTGGTGCTGCCGTAGATGCCCAGCCCGACCCGGGCCCGGCCGTTGCTGCCAAAGCCCTCGAAGTTGTACACGGCGCCGCCGCCTGGCTGGGCGGCCAGGCCCATCAGCGCGACCTTGCACCCGTACAGCATGCCGATCAGGTTGGTCTCCACCACGCTGCGCATCACTTCCGGCGGCTGCTCCCAGAACGGGATATCCGGGTGGGCCAGACCGGCGTTGTTGATCCACACGTCCACGCGTCCGAAACGCTGGACGGCCGCGGCCCACAGAGCCTGGACCTGCTCGAACTCCGTCACATCGCAGGGCTGGCCGAGAATGCGCTGCGGGTCGCGGCGCGCGGCCAGGCGACCCACCGCTTGTTCCACGGCCGCCGCCGCCCGGCCGCTGATAGCGACGGCGCAGCCCTGCTTCAAGAATTCCTCAGCTAGCCCGTAGCCGATGCCCCGGGTGCTGCCCGTGATCACGATGACTTTCATACGCTTACCTTCTCCCGTTGCAACGCTTCCGCTGCGTGCCGGCCGGCCAGCCAACCCAGCCCCAGGGCGGTCAGCAGGCCGTTGCCAGACAAGTAGCCGCCCGGCCCGTGGCCGCTGAGGCCGGCCGCCACACCGCCGCCGGCATACAGGTTGGGGATGGCCGAGCCATCGGCGCGCAGCACCCGTCCGTCCAGGTCCACCTGCAAGCCGCCCTGGGTGTGAAAGAGCGCGCCGGTCACCTTCACGCCGTAGAACGGCGGCCGCAGGTGGACGCAGTCCGTCCGGCCGAAGGGGTCCGGCTGGCCGGCGGCGGCGGCTTCGTAGGCGGCCAGGGTCTCTGCCAGCGCCGCGGCATCCACGCGCATCTGGCCGGCCAGCTCGGCCCAAGTGGCGGCGCTCAGAATCGCGCCGGCGGCCTGGGCCTCGCGGTAATCCTCGAACTGCAAAGCCAACTGGTGGATGCGCTCGTCGTACACAGACCAGGCCACGCGCCCTGGCTGGGCCAGCACGGCCAGGGCGTGCTCGGAGTAACCGTGCGTCTCGTCGCCGAAGCGCCGGCCATTCACGTTCACCTGAAAACCGCCCTCCATGATCACGGCATACGTGATCAGGACGTTGTGCGGCACGGCCACGTTGGCGTGCGCCTGGTAAGCGTCCATGAACGCCAGGGCGGCCCCGAGTTCCAGACCCCAGAGGATGCCCTCGCCGGTGTTGCCCTCGCCGCCGAAGTACAGGGCGTCGGCGATGTCCGGGCAGTAACGGGCGACCAGCTCGGGGTTGCCCGCGAAGCCGTTGCAGGCCAGGATCACCTTGCGCGCCCGCACCCGTTCCACCGTCTGGCCGCGCTGGGCCACGACGCCGGTCACGCCGCCAGCGGCGTCGGCCACCAGCGCCGTCACGGGCGCGTCGGTCACAAAATCGATATGGGGCCGGGCCTCCACGGCGCGGCGCAGATCGGCCACCAGCGCGCCGCCGGTGCGGCTGGGCGGCACGTGCATGCGGAACTGGCGGTGGCCCGGGTACTTGAAGTCGCCGACGAAGGTCAGCGCCACGCCGGCCTCGTCCACCAGCCATTCGACCAGCTCCGGCGCGATGCGCGCCAGGCGGCGGGTCAGCGCCGGGTCCGAGGTGTGGCCGTTCTTGGCGAAGATGTCGGCCGCGAAGTCGTCGGCGGTCTCCACGATACCGGCCGCGCGTTGGAACCGGGTGCCGGCGGCCGGGATCATGCCGCCCGAGCGGGCCGTGTTGCCCCACGGCCGCACTTGCTTCTCCAGCACCAGCACTTCCGCGCCGGCTTGCGCCGCGGCCAGGGCGGCCACCAATCCGCAGCCGCTGCCGCCCACCACAACCACATCGGTGGCGAAAGACCATTCGGCGCCGGCAGCGCTCATCCGTCCAGCCTCACGCCCCACAGGCCCTCCAGCAGGCGGCCGGCATACTCGGCGCCAAAAGCGCGCACGCCGATGGCGTTGGCGGGGTCACGCTGGCCGGTGGCGCGCCGGATCGCCAGGTCACGCTGCGCCATGGCGGCGTGGTCGGCCTCCGGCGTGGTCTCCGGCTGCTCCATCCAGCTCAACCAGCGGTCCAGCCGCTCATGGGCGGCGGCCGTCACCAGGTTGAGCGTGTCGTCGGTGACGGGAGCCGAGTATGCCAGGGCGGCCGGCGATTGCGCCTGGCGGATGTACGTGCTCAGGCTGACGAAAGGTTTGAGCCGGGCGTCGCCGCGCAGCGCCAGGTACCCGGCGTTGAGCGGCTCGTAGTAGCGGTCCAGATAATCCAGATCGACCCACAGGTCGGTGCGCGGCACATAGTCGGCGTAAAAGAACAGCTCCGGAATGGTGCCGAAGACGATCCCCAGGTGGGGCACCCGCAGGTGCGGCTTGAGCCAGATGTTGAGATGCAGATTGGTGAAGCCCAGGGCCGGGTTGCCGATCCAGGAGCTCACCAGGTAGTCGATCACGGGGCCGCGGAAGGTGAACATCTCGCCGCGGAACCGGCCGTCGGCGGTGCCGTAGGCGCGCAGGTCGGCCGTGTCCGGGTTCGGGTGCAGCTCAAAGCGGGCCAACAGCTTGGCGCGCAGCTCGCCCATCACGCCCCACAGCCGGCCGAGGGTGGTGGTAGCGTCGGTGGCCGGACTTTCGTCCAGCAGCTCTTGAATGCTTTTGACAGCCGTCATCGTCGTCGCTCTCCTCACGCCGGGCGCAGCACACCCGCCATCACCTGGCGGAGCTGGACGCCGAAAAAAACTTGCCAGACCACGGCCAGGCCGGCCGAGCCCAGCCACACCTCGCGAGTGCGCAGGGTCAGCGCCTCGCCGCGCAGGTGCTGGGTGCTGAACAAGGCCCGCCCAAAGGCCTGGCCGTTGCCGAACACATCCGGGCCGTCGAAGAAACACTGGGCGCCCTCGTCGCGCCGCAGGAAGCGCAGGCGCCGGCCGGCCGGGCCTTCCCAGACGGCCTCACACCCCACGCGCCCATTCCCGGACTGCTCCCAAGCCACTGTCGCGGACACGGCAGCCTCGGCGGCACCGCCAACGGCCTGCACGGTCAGCTCGCCGCGCCAGCGGCCGCTATGGCCCAGGATCGTCTCCGGCCCGGCTGCGCGCTCCCCGGCCAGAAACGCCGCCAGGGCGGCCTCGGCCGGCGTATCCGCGCCGCGGATGAGTTGGTAGCGCCCGTGGATCACGCCCAGCAGGGTCGGCCCCTGATAGAGTTGAGCCGAATATACCTGCGCCTCGCCGTCCGGCAGCACCTGCACGATCACGGCCGTGTCCACGCCCCACGGCTGGATATAGTCGCTGCCCAGCAGCGTCGCGCCGAACGGCTGGCCGGCGCCATGGAAGTCACGGCCGTGGTAGACGCGGGCCGCGCCCTCATCCACAACGTGCAGGACCAGGTCCGGCTGGGCCAGGCGCGCCCGCAACGGGCCCTCAAACTCGGCGACGTTGTGGACGTGGAAAACCGGCTGGCCGGCGGCGTCACGCGTGATGCCGCGCGTAACGCGCACACAGCCCAGCGGCGCGCCGGCCGCGTCGAACACAGCCGGCAGGCCGTGCCAGACCCCCTCGACGCGCTGCTGCCAGGCGGACGGCGGCGCGGTCGTCATGGCTGCGCTTCGACGGCCGGGTTCTGGAGGATCGCCCGCAGCCGCGCGCTGGTCTCGGCGCCCAGCATCCGGTCGATCTGGGCCCAGACCGGGTCCACATCCGGGTTGAAGATCGCGGCCCGGTTGAGGCGGTCGCGCTCGGCCGGCGGCAACCCGCTGGCTACCGGCACGCTCAGGCCGTTTTCCACCAGGCCGGCCCAGTGGTCGAGGTAGTGACTGACCCAGCCGTCGATGCGCGCGAAGGCGCTCTCCGTGGCGCGGTAGGCCAGCATCCACGGCGACATGATGGCGTACTGGCGCGGCGAGAGCACCGCCGCGGACAGCCCGTCCAGCTGCTTGGCCTCGTCGAAAGCCGGCGTCAGCGGCTGGAAGGCCGCGTTCAGGTAAGCCAGGTTCGCGCCCAGATCCACCCGCGGGATCAGATCCAGGTGGAACGCGAAGTGCGGACCGGCCAGGACCGAATCGAGCGTGAAGTGCGGGACCAGGCTGTCCGGCGGCGTGAAGGCGAAGAGCATGTGCGAGTCCAGGCCGGCGGGCGGGAACTGCAGGCCGATGTAGACCAGTTTGTAGACGGCCTGGCCGGCGAAGATCCGGCAGGCGCCCAGCGGGGCCGGGAAGGCCGGGTTAGACAAGGCCAGGAAGGGCGCGCCAACCTCGCGCAGGCCGAAGCGCGTCTGGATCTTCTCCAGCGTGGACAGGGAGAGCGTTTGAGCCAAAGACATGGCGTCAGCTCGCCTCAGGCGCCGTTGCCGCCGGGCTGTTTGGTGGGGACTTCGCGCAGCACCCAGGCCTTAGCCAGCTCCGGGATCTCGCGCCGGGCCGGCGACGGGATGACGACGGCCGTGTGGCGCGAGTACTCGGACTCGATGCGGTGCGTGTCGATCTGCAGGCCCATATCAATCGCCTTCTGACGCAGGCGGCGGTAGGCGATCTGGATCGAGTCGGACTTGACGTGCAGCTCGGCGCCCAGGTCATAGGGCAGCAGTTCCGGCCGCTGGGCCTCCACCACCGGCTTGTCCTGGTTGAAGATCTTGTACACGCGCTTGCGCGAGTCGGCGTCAGCCCAGTTGCCCTTGAAGAACGGGCGCAGGTTGATCCACTTGGTGACGGTGGTGTAGTCGTCGATCGGGATGTGCGCGTTGAAGAGCAGCATCTTGCCGAGCGGCAGATTGATATCGAGCACCGTGATGCAGGGCATGTAGACCCAGGAACTGGTCACCACGCCCTTAGCTTCGGTCTGGTCGTTGTAAACGCGCCGCCACAGGCCGCCGAAGTTCCGCTTGGGCGGCTTGAGCGTCACCGTGGCCCGGCGCGCCCAGGCGTCCAGCTCTTCGACCTTGTAGTCCCCCACTTCCGGTTCATCGCGGTTGCCGAACGCCCCGCCGTGCACCCAGGGCGCGTGGGCGATGTCCAGGCTGTTTTCCAGGGCGCGGTCATAGTGGGCGTTCCACTTGAAGTCGCCATAGGTCATCTTGTAATCGGCGGCCTGGTCAAAATACGGCAGGGCCGGCAGCGGCGGCCGCTCGGCCTCCGGCAGGTCCCCGAGGAACGCCCACACCCAGCCGTACTTGTCCACGGTCGGGTACGCGTCCACGCGCGCCTTCTTGGGCACCGGCACGCCTTTGAGGTTGGCCGGGATGCGCACGCACTCGCCGTCCGGCTTGTACTCCCAGCCGTGGTACGGGCAGACGACACAGCCCTTGCCGTCCACCCAGCCGTCAGACAGCGCTCCGCCGCGATGCACGCACAGGTCGCTCATCACGTGCGGCTGGCCGTCGGCGGTGCGGAACAGCACGAACTCCTGCCCCAGCGCCGTCACGCGCTTGGGCTTGGCAGTGACTTCGGGCGTGAATTCCAACGGCCACCAAAAGTTTTTGAACATCTGCAGCTCCTCCGGAAAATCAGGCGGGGCTCAGCCGGCTGGCCTCCACCCGCTCAGGGGCAAATCCACAGCGCCAGGCGCGGCGCAGTTCACAACGTAATCTGGTACTTGAACCGATCGCCGCGGTAGCGGGCCTGCAGGTACTCGAGCGGCGTGCCATCGGCGGCCAGGATCAAGCGCTCGATCTGCAGGATGGGCGCGCCGGCCTCGATTTCCAGCCAGCGGGTGTCGGCGGCAGTGGCGGCCACGGCCTCGATGGTGCGGCTGGCGCGACTGTCCGCTAACTGCGGCAAGCGGCCCAGGTAGCGCAGCGACTCACCTTCGGCCAGGGCCTGGCGGTCGATCTGGGCCGCGATCGTCTCGGTGACGTAGGCCGTGTGGACGCCGATCGGTTCGCTGTCCGCCAGGCGCAGGCGGCGCAGGCGCGTGACGGGCGTGCGGGCCGCCACCCGCAGCGCCTCGCGCACTTCCGGCGGAGGCAGCACCTCGCGCTCGTCCAGCAGGCGCCAGCCGGGCCGGATGCCCTGCTCTTCCAGCTTGTAGGTGAGGCCCTGATGGTGGCGCGGATTGTGGGCGAACTTATCGCCGGCCACAAAGGTGCCGCGCCCGCGCTGGCGGGTGAGGCGGCCTTCAAACACCAGCTCCGTCAGCGCCTGACGGATGGTGGTCCGGCTGAGGCCATACAGGGCCTGCAGCTCCTGTTCGGTCGGGATCACGTCGCCGGGCTTCCACTCGCCGGCCTCGATCTTGCCCAGCAAGACCTGGCGCAGTTGGTAGTGCAGCGGGATCGGCGACGTGCGGTCGACGATCGTCATAGGTCAGCTCCTTGGAGAAAGGCGCGCGCGCCGCGTTGAAACAGGCTGGGCAGCGCGTCCAGAATGATGCGGGCGCCGCGCGCCACCTGGCGGCGGGCGGCCGCGGCGCTCCCGGCCGTGATCCCGGCGGCCACGCCCGCCCGACTCAGGCCGGCCAACACCTGGTCGATGACGGCCTGGACGGCCGGGTGATCCGGGCCATCGTAGTAACCCAGGCTCAACGACAAATCGCGCGGCCCGATGACAAAACCGTCCACGCCCGGCACGGCCGCCATGGCCGGCAGGCGCTCCAACAGGGCCGCGTCCTCGAACTGCGGCCAGACCAGCGTCTGCGCGTTGGCGTCCGCAATGTAATCGGCCTGGCCGCGCGCCCCCAGCAGGTAGCCGGCCGGGCGCACCAGGCCCAGACCGCGCCGACCCTGCGGCGGATACTTCACCGCCGCGACGAGCGCGCGGACTTCGTCGGCCGACTCCAGGCCCGGCATCATCACGCCCAGCATGCCGGCGTCCAGGTACGGCAAGACGGCCTTGGCGTCGCGCTGGCCGACGCGCACCAGCGGTGTCACGTCGGCGGCCTCACAGGCACGGATGACGCCGCCCGCGTCGGCAGGCGAAAGCGCGCCGTGTTCGGCGTCCAGCAGATAGTAGTCATACCCAGCCAGCCCCGCCAGTTCGGCCAGGACAGGATCCGGGCTGGCCGCAATCAAGCCGAAGACCGGCTCGCCGCGCTCCAGTTTCGCCTTGGTCTTGTTCGCGCGCAGCATCAGTTGGCCGCCTCCGCCGCGAGGCTTTGACCGGCCTCATCCCACCAGGCCCGCGTGCGCCCGCCCAGCCGCCGGCCCACCAGAGCCTCGGCCTGGCGCACCCCCGCCCACAGCGCGGCCAGGTCCACGCCGGTCTCGTAGCCCAGGCGGTGGGCCAAGAATACCAAGTCCTCCGTGGCTAAGTTGCCGGCTGCGCCCGGCGCGAACGGGCAGCCGCCCAGCCCGCCCAGGCTGGCATCCAGGGTGCGGATGCCGGCGGCCAGGGCCGCACAAGCATTGGCCAGGCCCAGGGCCTGGGTATCGTGCAAGTGTACCGCCAGCCGGGCCATGTCGGTGCGGCGGCCCACGTCTTCCACCAGCCGGCCTACTTCCAGTGGCTGGGCGTGGCCGATCGAGTCGGCCAGCACCAATTCATCCACCCCCGCCGACCAGAGCGCGTCCGCCAGGGCCAGCGCCCTTGCCGGCGGCGTCGGCCCCTCAAAGGGACAGTGCCAGGCCGCGGACACATAGGCGCGCACCCAAAGCCCCTCCGCCCGCGCCTGCGCGGCCAGGCGACCCGCCAACGCCAGCGCAGCTGCGGGGCTGCGCCGGCTGTTGCGTTCGCTCCAGGTGGCGCTGGCGATCACGGTCAGGCCGATGGCGCGCGCGCCCGCCGCCACGGCCCGGTCATAGCCGCGCTCGTTGAGCACGAGCGCGATCCAGCGGGCTTCCGGCTGGCGCGGCAGGGTCAGCGCAAAAACGGCGTCCGAGTCAGCCATGGCCGGCACGGCCTGCGGGTTCACAAAGCTGCCCAGTTCAAACGCGCGCAGGCCGGCGCGCGCCAGGCCGGCGGCCAGGCCGCTCTTCTCGGCCGCCGTCAGCCGGGCGGCTTCATTCTGCAGGCCGTCGCGCAGCCCCACCTCACAGATCGTCAGGATCTCGCTCATGGCATCCGTCAGATGACGCCCCCGGCGCGCAGCGCGGCCAGCTCGGCGTCGGTCTTGCCCAGCAGCGTCCTCAGCACCTGGTCCGTGTGCTGGCCCACCAGCGGCGGCGGCGTGTAGGTGTCCGCGGGCGTCTCCGACAGCTTGACGGGATTACCCGGCATCTTGACGCAGCCGCCTTGGGGGAGCTCCACCTCCACCACCATGCCGCGCGCCAGCACCTGTTCGTTGCTCAACGCCTGCTCCAAGTTGTTGACCGGCGCGCACGGGATGCGCGCCGCGCGCAGCCGCTCCAGCCAGTAGGCCTGGGTGTTGGTGCTCAGCCGCTCCGCCAGCCTCTGGTTGATTTGGATGCGGTTGCGCCAGCGCCCAGGCTGCCGGGCGTTCTCGTCGGTGTCCAGTTCCGGCAGGTCCAGGACCCGCACCACGCCCTTCCAGAATTCGTCGACGATGACGGCGATGATCAGGTAGCCGTCCTGGGTCGGGAAGGCATCGTAGGGCACGTGCACGAAATGGCCGTTGCCGAGCGGTCCTGGGATTTCTCCCGAGAGAAAGTACATGGTCGCCATGTAGTTGAGCAGGCTCACCTGGGCGTCCAGCATCGAGACGTCCACGTGCTGACCACGCCCGGTCTGCTGGCGGGCGGCCACGGCCGCCAGGATACCGACCACGCTCATCAGACCGCCGGCCAGGTCGCCGATGGGGAGGCCGGCGCGCACGGGCGGGCCATCCGGGTGCCCGGTAATGCTCATGCCGCCGCCCATCGCCTGCGCCACCATGTCGAAGGCCGGCCAGTCTTTGCCGGGGCCGGTTTCGCCGAAGCCGGTGATGGTGGCCGTGATCACGCGCGGGTTCACGGCCGCCAGGCGGGCATGGTCGATGCCAAGGCGCTCGGTGACGCCGGCGCTGAAGTTGTCGAGCACGATGTCGGCGTGGCGGACCAACTCGTAAAACAGGTCCCGGCCGGCCGAGGTTTTGAGGTTGACAGTGACACTCTGCTTGTTGCGGTTGAGCGTCAGGAAGTAAGCGCCCAGGCCGTGCCGGCTGTGGCGCGGGTCCGATGCCAGCAGGCGCCGCGTCGCCTCGCCGGCGCCGGGCGGCTCGATCTTGATCGTCTCGGCGCCCAGGTCGGCCAGCAGCATCCCGGCATATGGGCCGGACAGCATGTGCGTCAGGTCGAGCAGGCGCAGACCAGATAAGGGCTTCATGCGGCCTGGCCAGTGCGGGCGGCGCGCCCGGCCGGCAGCTGCGCCAGGTAGTCCAGGACGTCGGCTTTGGCGACGACGTCGCCGTACTTGCTGTCGATGTCGAAGAGGTTGGCGGCGTGCGGTTCCGGATGGCGGTCCGCCACGCACTCGCGCGGCACCATCACGCGGAAACCGTGCTGCAGGCCGTCCACGGCCGTCGCCCGGATGCAGCCGCTGGTGGAGCAGCCAGTCAGGATTACGGTGTCCACGCCCTGGCTGGTGAGCGTGGCCGCCAACGCGGTGCCGAAGAAGGCGCTGGCGTACTGCTTGATGACGATGACGTCCGCCGGCAGCGGCGCCAGGGCGGGCACGATCTCGGCCAGCGGCTCGCCCGCCACCATCCGGCGCAGCACCGGCACCTTCTGGACGAACAGGCCGCCATCCTTGCCGTGATTGTTGTAGAGCACGCGCGTGTACACCACCAGCACGCCCTGCTCGCGCGCCAGGGCCAGGACATTGACGGTCTCGCGCACGGCCTCCACCACCGGCGCCGCGTACAACGGCGACCCCGGCGTGGTGTAGGCGTTGATGAAATCCACCAGCAGCAGGGCCGGCTGGCGGCCAAAGCCGAGCCGGCCATCGAAAACGCCGCGGTAATTGGCGGCCAGCGATTGACTGTCCATGCGAACGGTTAATCCATTCCGGTGGCCGCTGCCGGCGCCGCGACCGGTGTGTCCAACGCGGAGCGGGTGACCCGGTTAAGGCGGTAGGCGGCCAGCGCAAAAGCCAGATTGCTGAAACTGTTGAGGCTCTGTTCAATCCACTGCATCAGTTCAGTGCGGTTCCCGGTGCGCGCCAAGCCCTGCAATACCAGGATGGCGGCGACGTTGATGATGAACAGCAGCGCGATCCCGCGCCGGCCCTGGCTCCACGCCTGGCGGATGGCCAGGCCGCTCAGAGCGAAGTTGGCGATGGTCGTCATGCCCAGCAGCACAAAGAACCAGGCGCGCGACCCCGGCTGCGCCCAGGCCAGACCGGCCGCCGTCGCCAGAAACAGCGCCGACACCACGAACGGAAAAAGCCAGGCCCAGCGGGAGGTCAGCGGCTGGCCGGCCACCCTCCGCTGCGCGGCTGAGAGCGCCCAGCCCAGCGCCGTGAAGCCCGGCCCCAACAGCCCAAACAGGGCGTTATCCATCCAGCGGACATCCACGCCGGTCAGCGCCAGGTTGAGCTTCCAACTGGCCTTGATCCCGCCGCCGAGCATCACCAGCCAAGCGCCCAACAGCGCGATGCGGCTGATCCGGCGGTCGCCGCTCAGGCGCGCGATCATCTCGGCCAGATAGAACAGGCCAGCCGCCGAGAGGGCCACCGGCACGTAATCCTGCAGGGCGAGCGCCACGGAGTAGGTCTCCGCCTGTGCCTGGGCTAAGGTTTCCATGACGGCCTCCGTTGAATTTCCCGACGCGGCCAGCTGTTTGCCACACCCGCCGCCGGTCAGGCGGCCACGGCCACGGCCGGGCGCGGTTTGAGCAAGGCGGTCAGCAACGTGATCTCCGTCGCCAGCAAAGCGCCGGTCATGGCAATCTCGCCGAGGTTGGCCACCGCCACCAGCCGCGCGCCGGCGCCCGCCGCCAGGAACATCACGGCGCCGCCCAGGCACAACCACGGCCACCGTGCCCGCCGCCACAACAGTGCGCCCACGCCGATGAGGATCACGATCGTGAGGACGGGCGCCAGCGGCGGCCCGGGCGGCGCGCCCTCGTTAACGTAGCGCAACGTATCATAGAAACGGGCCGGGACCAGGTCCAGCCGCAGGATCTCCCAGTAGGCGCTCCAGGCCACCAGCGCCGTAGCGACCAGACAGAAGGCCGCATGCACGCCGCGGCTCTGCGCCCAGGCCAGCCCGGCCCGGCGCGCGGCGCCAACGGCGAATATGCCCAACAACGGCGTTAACAACGCATGGATCGCGAAGCGCGGGGCGTTCAGGGCCTGCAAGAGCGCGCCTTCTCCCAGCCAGCTTCCAGCCGCAATCACAAAGTTGTCGTAGACCAGGCCATAGATCACGCCCAACGGGATCCAGGCGTAGCGGTTGCGGTGCCGGAGCGCATGGCGCGTGCCGATCACGGCCAGGCCGAACTGGACCAACCCGATAGCGATGTGGACGGCCGTAAACATGGGTGCGTCCTCCTACGTCTGGTCTGAGGCGGCGGCCAGAAATTCGGCGATGATCCCGGCCAGGCGCGCGGGCTCGCGATCGCACACGTAGGTCGTGGCAGCGGGCAGAACCCGCCCCTGCCCATTGCGCAGCAAAGCCAACGCCGGTTCCAGGCTGGCCCGCAGGGTGTCGTACTCACCGGCCAACATCAGCACCGGCTGGGTGAGGGCCTGGAGCTGGCCGGCAAAGTCCTGCGTGAAGACGGCCTGGTAGGCCTGCTGGGCCTGTTCACCGGCGGCCGCGGTCAGCAACGTCTCGCGGTGCACCACCGCCAGCGGCAGATCGGGGTCACGGCCGCGCAGCCGCGCCCAGATCGCGGTCAGGTGGCTGCCATCCGGCGCCAGGGTAAATGGACGCAAGCTCGCTTTCAAAGCGGCCACCTGCTCCGGGTTAAGCAAGGGCGGCCCGGAGAGCACCAGCCGGCGCACCAGGCCCAGCTGCGCGTGAGCGAGCTGGACCGCCAACGCGGCCCCGGTGTGATGGCCGAAGACATCACACTCGGTGATGCCCAGGCTAGCCAACGCTTCGGCCAACATCGCGGCACAGTACGAGATCGTCAGCGGCTGTTCCGGGGTGAAGGAGCCGCCGAAGCCCGGCGTGTCCAGCGCCAGCAGCCACCGGCCTGTGAGCGCGCCCAGCAAGCCCTCGTACATCGCTGACGCGCTCGCGGTCTGATGGAGCAGCACCAGCGGCGGCGCCGACTCCTGAGCGGGCCGCACCGTGCGGTAGTGGATCTGACCGCCGGAGGTGTCGACGTAGCCTTTGCGCACCGGGCCAGACCTGTTTTCGCGATTGACAGTGCTCATGGATTGTTGTAATGTTACATTGTTACTACAAATTAGGGGATTTTTTCGAGCCTGTCAAGCCTGAACTTGAGCAACGCCACCCCGACCAAGGCTCAGTGTGAGCGGTGCGGTTGGGAACGCCGACTGGACGCCTTGCGCTCTAGTTGTGCTGCGCCGCGCCGGTACCGGATCGACACCAGCGAGGAGAACCATGTCCACACCGTCTCGACTTGTCACCGTCCCGGACCTGGTCGATTACATTGATGGCACATTCTCGACGCCGAGCGAGGACCTGGGCGTCTGGCTGGAGAACCCCAACACCGGGGAGCGGGCCCAACCGCAGAAAGCCACCCGCGCCGAAAACCTGGAGCGGGCGTTGGCGGCCGCCGAGCGCGTCCACGCCGGCGGGGCCTGGGCCAAACTGCCCGTCGAAGAGCGCCTCGGCTACTTGATGGCCTTCGCGACCGAACTGGACAAACGCAAGGCGCGCATCGCCGAACTAGAAGCCTTCACCACCGGCGTCGTCCACCGCCTGACCAGCCTGTTCGGCCTGATCACCACCGGCGCCTGGGCCCTGGCAGCCGAACAGCTCAAGAGCGGCTGGACGCTGAGCACCCTGCCCGGCCCCAACGGCAACACCGTGGAGGTCCACCGGCGGCCGTGGGGCCCCGCGCTGCTCCTGGTTCCCTGGAATGCGCCGGCCCCGATGGCCGCCCACAAGGCCGCCAACGCTCTGGCGGCCGGCTGTCCGGCCATCCTCAAACCGAGCGAGTGGGCGCCGAACGGCTGCGATCAGTTTGCCGAGGCCGCCCAGGCCGCCGGCCTGCCGCCAGGCGTGTTTCAGATCGTGCATGGCGGTCCCGCGGTCGGCGCGCGCCTGGTGGCCGACCCGCGCATCCGCGCTGTCTCGTTCACGGGCGGCCTGGCCGGCGGGCGCTCGATCGCCCAGGCCTGCGCGCCGGACTTCAAGCCGGCTCAACTGGAACTGGGCGGCAACAGTGCCGTAGTCGTGTTGGAGGACGCCGACCTCGAGGTCGCGGCCCAGGGCGTCGTCAGCTTACTCACTTCGCTGAACGGGCAGTGGTGCCGGGCGCTCGGCCGCCTCATCGTCCACCGTTCGCTGCAGGCGCGCCTGCTGGAGGCCGTCTTGGAGAAGCTCCGGCACGTGCGCCTGGGCGACTCGGTGGCCATGGACACCGAGATGGGGCCGATGGTTCATTCCGGACACCTGCGCAAGCTGCGCGCCCAGACAGAGGCGCTGACCGCCAAGGGCGGCCGGGCGCTGTCCAGCACGCCGCTGCCGAACGGTGACCTGGCCGGCGGTCACTTCCTGGCGCCCACGCTCATCACGGGCGTCGCCGCCGCCGAGGCCCAGGACGAGATCTTCGGCCCGATCGGCACCGTCCACGCCTTTGACACCGACGCCGAGGCGCTGACCTTGGCCAACGGCACGCCCTACGGCCTGGAGGCCTACGTCTTCGGCCACGACGAGGCCCGGGCGCTGGCGCTGGGCCGCGAGATCCGCGCCGGCGGCGTCAAGATCAACGGCGCCAGCCTCCTCAGCCTCAACCTGATGGCGCCGCGCCCGGCCTGGGGACTGAGCGGAATCAGCGAAGAAGGCACGCTCGAGACGTTCCGGTTCTTCTGCGGCACGCGCGTAGTGGGCGTAGAAGGGCCGCTGTCTCTGGGTTAGTCCGCGCCGCCTCAGCGGCCGGTGAGGAGCTGACTATGACCGACGCACTTGGCTGGCGCAGGAAATTCGGCGTGTTGGCGCCCAGCACCAACACCATCGTCGAGCCCGATTTCTACGGGATGAGCGTGCCCGGCGTGACCGCGCACTTCTCGCGCATCCACATCCGCGACCAGAACCTGGGCAGCGACGAGGCTTTCGAGCGGCTGCTGGAGCAGATCCGCATCGAGATCAACTACGCCATCGACCGCGTGATGACGTGCGCGCCGGAATACCTGGTGATGGGCATGAGCGCCGAGACCTTCTGGGACGGCGTCGACGGCAACCGCGCCTTCATCCAACGCGTCAGCGACCGCACCGGCCAGGGCTTGCGCGTGGCCACCGGCGCCGAGGCCTGTGAGCGCGCCCTCAAGCTCTTCGGCGCCAAGAAGATCGGCGTCGTCACGCCCTATCAGCCCATCGGCGACCGCAACGTGGTCCGCTTCTTCGGCGACCTGGGCTTCGAGGTGGCGGCCATCAAGGGGCTGAGGTGCCCGACCGCCATCGCCATCGCGCACGTCACCGAGGACGAATTGCGCGCGGCCTTGCTGGAGGTCAACGTGCCCGGCGTGGACGCCCTGGTGCAGGTGGGCACCAACCTGAGCATGGTGCGCCTGGCCGACGAGGCCGAACGCTGGCTGAAGAAGCCGGTGCTGGCCATCAACGCCGCCACCTGGTGGATGGCCCTGCGCGACAACGGCATCGCTGACAAGCTCTACGGCGCCGGCCGGCTGTTGCGCGAGTTCTAGCCCAACCCAGCCAGGCGCCGCCGCCCATGCCCTTCACCCCTCCCCGCGTCCGCGCCGCCGCGCTGCAGTTCGCGGTCGGCCCGGACCTGGATGCCAACCTGGGTACGTGTCTGCGGCTGATCGACCAGGCCGCTCAGCATCGGCCGGACCTCATCGTCCTGCCTGAGTTTGTCAACCACATCGCCTGGTACACCGACGCCGCCCACTGCTACCAGGTCGCCGTCGAATTGGACGGCCCCTTCCTGACGGCGCTGGCGGCCAGGGCCGCCGAGCATCTCTGTTACCTCAAGGTGAACGTGACCCTGCGCCGCGCCGCCGGCCAGGTGACCGGCACGAACATCCTGTTTGGCCCAGATGGCCAGCGATTGGCCGTCAACGACAAGCAGGTATTGATGGGCAACGAGAACGACTTCCTGACACCGGCCAGCGAGGCCGGGCCGGTGGTGCGCACCTCCATCGGCGCGCTGGGCATGTACGCGTGCATGGACGGCGTCATCAACGAGGTGGCGCGCGGGCTGGCGGTGCGCGGGGCCCAGATCTTGCTCAACAGTCTCAACTCGTTCGCCCACGACGAAGCCGCGCTGCATATCCCCGTGCGCGCCGCCGAGAACAAGGTCTTCATCGTGGCCGCCAACAAGGTCGGCGGTCTCGTCCCGCCCGAGCTGGTGGAGGCTGTGGCGGCCCGGCTCAAGATCGCGCCGCACTTCCTGCACGGCGCCGGCGAGAGCCAGATTGTGGCGCCGGATGGCACCGTGCTGGCCAAAGCGCCGCGCACCGGCGAGGCCGTGGTCGTGGCCGATCTCGACCTGGCCCAGGCCGAAAACAAGCGCCGGCCGGACGGCACCGATCTGCTGGTCTCCCGCCGGCCGGAGTTGTACGGCCCCATCGGGACGGCGCCCGCCGCCCCTGCCCCGCGCCGGGGCGCCGCCGAAATTACGGCGGCCGTCTACCAACCGGCCAACGACGGCCCGGCTGCCATTGCCGAAATCGCGGAAGCGGTCGGCGCGGCTGCGCGCTCCGGCGTGCAGTTCCTGGTCCTGCCCGAGCTGGGGCATGTGCCCGGCGGTCAAGTCGCCGATCCCGCCGCGACGGCGGCCGAATCAGCGCGGCTCATCGCGGCCGTGGCGGCGGCGCTGCCGCCGGAGGGCGGGTGCTTCGTCGCAGCCAGCGTGGTGGAAACGGTCGGGGCCGGATACCGGCACACCGGCGTCTTGATTGGCCCCGAGGGCGTCCGGCTGCGACAGCCGCAGCTGCACGCCGCCGGCCGGCATCCCTGGGTCACTGTCCTCGGCCGGGAACTGCTCACGATCGATCTGCCTTTCGGGCGCGCCGCCGTCATCGTCGGCAACGACGCGCTCTACCCGGAGACCTTCCGGCTGGCGACGCTGCAGGACGTGGAGGTGGTGGGCGTGCCGACCACGCTGCTTGAGCCGTGGGAGATGACGACCGGGCTGCTTGAACGCGCGGCCGAGAACCGCCTGAACGTGGTCGCCGCCGCGCGGCCGGGCCCGGCCGGCACCAGCGCCGTGATCGCCATCACCGAGGACTTCACGCTGTGGACTGAGTGGAAGAACCGGCCCTTTGACGGCAACATCAACTACCCGGCGGTGACCCGCGCCGCAGCCGGCCCGGGCCTGACGCGTGCCAGCGTCTACCCGGCGGCAGCGGCCAACCGCCTGATCTCGCACCGGACCGATGTCGTCAACGGCCGCCCGTGGCGGCTCGTCCAGGCCCTCACCGAGCCGGAGGCGGCCGCGCTATGACGCTGCCCGTCCTGATTGTCGGCGCCGGCCCGGTGGGCCTCGCCCTGGCGCGCGCCCTGACCTTACAAGGCCGAGCGGTGCGCGTCTTCGAAGCCCTGGAGGCACTCAGCCCGGAGGCCCGCGCCAGCACCTTTCACCCGCCCACCCTGGAGATGTTCGCGGAATGGGGCGTGCTCGCGCCGATCCTGGCCGAGGGTCACCGCGTGGACAGCCTGGAATACTGGGAACGCGCCACGCGCGAGCGCGTCGCACGCTTCGAGTACGCCCTCATCACCCAAGACACGCCCTACCCGTTCCGCCTGCAACTGCCGCAAGCGCGCGTCACACGCCTGCTGCTGCCCTACGTCACCGGCTCGCCGGTGGGCGCCGTACACTTTCAGCACCGCCTGGTTGACTTTCAGGATCACGGCACCCATGTCACCGCCGTCTTTGAGACGCCGGACGGGCCGGTGCGCGTGGACGGCCAGTATCTGGTGGGCGCGGACGGAGCCCGCAGCACAGTGCGCCGCCGGTTGGGCTTGAACTTCGCCGGGCTGACGTACCCAGATCGGTTCCTGCTGGTGCCGAGCGAGATCGATCTGGAGGCCGTGCTGCCCGGCCTGGGCCCCGTCAACTACATCTTCGACCCTGAAGAGTGGATCATCATTTTGCGCCTGCCCGGCGTCACGCGCATCGTCTTCCAGATCGGGCCAGACGAAGATGAAGCGGCGGTGCTGCAACCTGAACGCGTGTCGGCGCGCCTGCGGCGTCTGGCCGGCGCGGCGCCGTTCACAATCAAGGGCACGTCCCTCTACAGCGTGCACCAGCGCATCGCCGACACCTTCCGCGTCGGCCGCGTCCTGTTGGCCGGCGATGCCGCCCACATCAACAACCCGGCCGGTGGAATGGGCATGAACAGCGGCATTCACGATGCCCACCTCTTGGCGGCGGCGCTGGTGGCCGATAGCGATCCCGAACTTGATCGGTACGCGCAGGTCCGGCGCGCCTGGGCCGTAGACAAGGTCCAGCACCACACCCACGAGACCTACGCCGCGCTCGTGGTCCGCGAGCCGGCCGCGCGCCAGGAGCGCAACGAACGCTACCGCGCGCTGGCGGCCGACCCCGCGCAAGCCCGCGCCTACCTCTTGCGCGCCTCCATGCTCGAAGACCGGCTGTGACCGGCGCGCGCCCCACCCCGTCCTCGGAGGTCCGCATGCCCACCTCACCGCGCCAGGCCGGCCTGTACCTCGACGGCGCCGAGCAGCCCGCCCTCAGCGGCGAAACTTTCGCCAGCCTGGCGCCGGCCACCGGCCAGGTGCTGGGCTACGCCGCTCGAGCGCGCGCCGGGGACGCCGAGCGCGCGGTCGCCTCGGCCCAGCGCGCCTTCCCGGCCTGGGCCGGCCTGCCGCCGGCCGAGCGCGAGCACATCCTGCTGCGGGCCGCCGACCAGGTGGACGCCCAGCGCGCCGAGCTGATGGACCTGCTGATCGACGAGAGCGGCTCGACCATCGCCAAGGCCCGGTACGAGGCCGCGTACACGGCCAGCCTCTTGCGCGCCGCCGCCGGCGAAGTGCGCCGGCTGGCCGGCGAAACGTTTCCCAACGAAAAACCGCACCGGCTGTCGCTGGTGGTGCGCGAGCCGCTCGGCGTGGTCCTGGCGATCTCGCCCTTCAACGCGCCGCTGGTGCTGCTGGCCAAGATGATCGTGTTTGCGCTGGCGGCCGGCAACACCGTCATCGCCAAGCCGTCCGAGGAGACGCCGCTGATCGCGGTGGCGCTGGCCGCCGCCTTGAGCGCCGGCGGCTTACCGCCCGGCGTCTTCAATGTCGTCACCGGCTTTGGCGCTGAGTGCGGCGAACCGCTGGCGCGGCATCCGGACGTGGCCGGCATCGCCCTGACCGGGTCCACGGCCACCGGCCTGAAGATCGCGGCCATCGCGGCCGAGCGCCTTAAGCGTGTGCAACTCGAACTGGGCGGCAAGAACCCGCTGCTGGTCCTGGGCGACGTCGACCCGGGGCAGGCGGCCGAGATCGCGGCAGTGGGCGCCTTCTATCACGGCGGCCAGATCTGCATGTCCAGCGCCCGCATCGTGGCGGAGCGCCGCGTGGCGCGGGCGTTCGCGGAGGCGCTGGCCGAGAAGGCGCGCCGGCTCCATCTGGGCGATCTGCGCGACGAGCGCACAGCCTACGGGCCGCTCATCAACGCCCGCGCCCTGGCCAAGGTGAGCGCCCACGTCGAGGCGGCGCGCGCCGGCGGGGCCGAGGTCCTGGCTGGCGGCGCCGCGCACACAGGGTTGACCTACCAGCCGACGGTGCTGTGGGATCCGCCGCGCCAGAGCCCGGCCTGGTGCGAGGAGACTTTCGGGCCGGTGGCGGCCGTGGTCCCGGCAGCCGACCTGGACGAGGCCCTGGCCATCGCGAATGCCAGCGATTACGGCCTGAGCGCGGGCATCCTCACCAACGACCTGACCCGCGGCCTGACGGCGGCCCGCCGCCTGCGCTGCGGGGCCGTGCACGTGGGCACGCATTCCTTTCAAAGCGACGCCCTGGCGCCGATCGGCGGCTTCGGCTTATCGGGGATCGGGCGCAGCGGCGGCCATTACTCGGTGGAGCACTTCACCGAGCTGAAGTGGATCTCGCTGGAACTCGGCGCGACCGCGCGCCCGTTCTGAAGCCGCGCCAAAGCCAACAGCCGCACAGCATGTCTCCCCAGACACGTTGCGCGGCTGTTATTGTGTGAACCGCCAGCGTCGAATTGGCGCCGGCGTCTACAGGCTCAGAATAAAGTCTTCGTCGGGCAGCAGGCCGATGTCCTTGGCCGGCTGGCGATCCACGCGGGTCGTGACCGGGCGGATAACGTCAGCCTTGTCGGCTGTGCGGGGCTCACGGCCGATCTCCAGCGGAGTCGGGCGTCCGCCGGCCGCCAGCACCGCCTCGCGCTCAGCGCGCATCTCGGACAGCACCGCCGTCAGTTCTGCCCAGGGCTCCGCGCCCACCTGGCCGAACCACTCCTTCAGGCGCTCCTCGTACTGAACCAGCTGATCCAATTCCCATTCGATGCGAAACACCACTGCGGCGCGCAGCGCCTCAGCCTCATCCCGGTAGTGGTGAAGATAGAACGTTGTCTGGGTGCGGTTCCCGAATTCGTCGGTGTGCGTGACGCCGAAGTACTCTCCGCGCCAGTTTCCGCCGAAGCCCGTCTTCGTCGAGCGCGATATTCCGGACCAGCCGTGCTTGCTGGTGCTCTGCGGCCGTCGATAAAACGGCATGCGCGGCAGCGGCGAGTCCGGGCGCGGATAACGCGCCTGCAACTCCGCCAGGATCTCCTGCGCGCGCGCGTAAGCAGCGGCGGCACCGCCGTGCTTGCGCTTAGCGACCCCCTTGGCGATTTCCCGGCCGGCCACGTACACGCGCGGCAGAAAATCCGAACCCGTGTCGCTAATCTTGGGCATTGTCAAACCTCAATCAATTGGAAAAGTGAGCCCGAACCAGGCACATTCGATAATTGTACCTGATCTTGTGCGGATTGGCAGAATTGGATGAGCAGCGCAAAGGTGACGGGCCGGCGGAGCTTTGTTTTACAAGCTATTTAGCCAGGCTCAGGAAGTCTCTTCACAACTCCTTGCTAGCTTGAGAGCAGATCAACGGCACGGGCCAAGCCGCGCCACCAGCCAGAAAGGACTCCGCATGGTCAGCAACATCCAAGCCAACTCCGCCCCGCACCGTTTCGAGGGCCTGCCCGCCCCGCAGCCACTGACCGAAGAGCAGACCGCTCAGATCAAGTCGATCCTGTCCGAGTACGACGCCGACTCGCTGACCGCCGCCGACGCCAAAGACATCTTCGGCGCCTTCCGCGAAGCCAGGATCCGTCCGGGGCCGGGCCTGGCCGAGGCCATCGAGGCGGCCGGCTTCGACGCCGAACAACTCCGCACGCTCGGCCGGCCGGAAGGCGTCCCTGAGTCGCGCGGCCCGCGTGGACCGCAGGGCGCCGGGTCAGCCCAGGAACTCAACGTCACAGCGCGGCAGTCACTCCAGACGATTCTCAACCAGTTCGATCCGACGCAGCTCTTGGACGATCAGGCGGCCGACCTGCTGACACAGCTCAACCAGGCCGGCCGGCTGCCATCCGGCAACATGCTCGATCGGCGGGCCTGACGGCGCGCGGGCGCCGCTCACTGCGCGTGATCGCCGGCCGGGCGCTTCGAGACAAACAGGATGAAATCCAAGTCGCCGGGCGCATGGCCGCACTGCGCCAGATACCCGCCCAACTCGGCGCGGTGCTGCGTCCCATGATTGACGAGGTGGGCCAACACGTGCCACAACGTCTTCTCGCGCGGCCGCGCCCGCGCCCAACTGTAGCGGACCGGCGCGTTCACCTGGCTCTCGGACAAAGACCGGATATACGCCGACATCTCGCCCATCTCAGCCAGCCAGAAGCGGCGCAGGACCTTCAGGTCCGGCAGCTGTACCTCAGACAGGATCTCGGTCGGGAAGAGACCGGTCTGGCAGGCCTGGCGCCAGCTCCACTCGACGTCGACGAGGTGCAGCAGGCCCTGAAAGGCGCTGCCGTGACTGACCTTGCGCGGCGTGCTGAGCTGCTTGGGCGTCAGCCGCAACGCCTGTTGGAGGATGCGGCTGTTCGCCCACTGATTGTATTCGAACAGCAGCCCAAGGTCAGCGACGTTCATCGGCCCCTCCCCGCGCGCCAGGCGCCCTCGTAGATTTTGTGTCAGTCCGGGTGAGCGCCATTATAGCGCGGACCCCGATCCGGCCGCGCTCAATAACCCGGCACAAGCGTGCGGATGTAGTTGAGGACATGCCAACGCTCGGCTTCGCTGAGCACGTCGGCAAAAGCCGGCATCTGCGAGTCAGGATAGCCGCCCGTGATCCACTCGAAGACCTGGGCATCGGTGTGCACGCCGGGCACCATGTGTACCTGCAGGTTGGCGGGCGGCGGGCGCAGGCTCAGGGCAGCCGGGCCGTCCCCCAAGCCGATGGCGCCGTGGCACGGCAGGCAGTTCTCGGCATACAGGGCGCGGCCGAGGGCCAGAGACTCTTCCGTAGGCGGGTAGGGATTCGTCAGCTCCCCGGAGGCGGCGCTGAGGCTGGCCGGCCAGGCGGCCAGGCCGACGCTTACCAGGACAAAGGCCACGAACAGCGCCAGGCCGCCGACCAACTGCAGCGCCGGCAAGTGCGCGGCTGCGAAGGCGTCCAACGGCCGCGCCCACAACAACGGCACCGCCCCAACCGCCGCCAGCACTATCCCCCACACGAGCACCGGCGGCCAGCCAGGCAGCGGATTCCGCCAAGGGCTGCCCGTCTCGGGGCTGCTGGGAGCTGCCACCGGCACGCTGATGCGCGCCAGCGTATCATCCAACCCGCGCCGCCGCACGTAGACCGAGAGATCCCAGACACCCGCCTGGTTCAGGTAGGCGCCCTCCGCCGCGTAGGCGCCGCTCCCCAGCGGCTCCAGGTCCACACGGGCCTGGCCGATTCCCGCCGCCTGATTCTCCAGCAACAGGCGCACCAGCTGCACTTCCCCGATCGGCGTGCCCGCCTCGTGATACAGATGGACCCAGAAGCGATTGCGGCCCACCTGGCTGGGCGTCACCTGTACGTGCAGGAACAGATCGTCGGCGCTGGTGTTCGTGTTGAAGGCGCCGCGCGGCGCGGCTGTATCCGCCGTCAGCGCGCGCGGCGGAGGCGTCTGCGTGAGCACGGCCACGCTGATCAGCAAGCCGGCGGCGACGGCGGCCTCGACGCCGATCTGCCGGGCCAGGCTGGATACGCGCCGGCCCGCCTCGCGGCCAGTCGCCGGAGCCTGCACCAGCCGCCGGTTGAGCCAGGCGATTCCCAGCGCCAGCGCCGTCAACACCAGTTTGAGCGTCAACACCCGCCCGTAGGTGGTTGTGATCAGAGCCGCCGCATTCGGCAGTTGGACCAGGCTGCTGAACAGGCCGGTCAGCGCCAACCCAAACACGGCCAAGCTCGCCAGGTGAGAGAAGCGCGCGACGACGGTCAGGAGGTGGGGCGCGCGCTCCGCCAGTTGCGGGCGCAGGCGCGCCAACAGACTCGGCAGCATGAACAGGCCGCCTGCCCAGGCGGCGGCGGCCAGCAGGTGCGTGAAGTCGCCGAGCATGGCCCAGGCCCGGCCCGGCGAGGCCGCGGCATGGCTGGCAGCCGTGTGCCAGGCGAGCAGCAACGCCCCCAAGGCTGTCAGCGCCTCCCAGGCCCGATTGGGCCGGGCCTCAGCCCGCCGCACCCAGAGCAGCGCCCAGCCCACAGCCACCACGCTCACCAGCGCGATCTCGGCCGAACCCGCCAGGGCGGCCAGGCCCAGGCCGACGACCAGCGCGGCCAGATAGGCCGTGACTGCGGCCTCCACCCGGCGCACCCAGGCCGCCGGCCAGGGAAGCGGCGACAGCGCGAGCAAGGCCAAGAGACCAGCCGCCGCCAAGGCCTGACGCGCCAGGGCCAGAGCCGCCGGCCGAGTGCCATAGATCAGCGCCGGCAACTGCGCCAACGAGTCCAGCTGACTGGCGTTGACCAACACCGGCAGCCAGTTGCCGACCAGGACAAGGGCGCCCGCCCACCACAAGGCGGGCACGGCCAGTTCCAGGGCTGCCGGCGCCAGGCCGCGCCCTCCCGGCTGCTCCCGGCCGACGACGACCATCTGGAAGAGTGGGACCCCGCCCAGGAGCAGGCCGCCCAGCAAAGCCAGCCAGCGGGCGATTACCGGGACGGGGCCAGGCAGATCGCCCCGCTGCGCGGTGGCGTAACCAGCCGCCCCGCTGGGACGCGCGCCGTCCGGGCCGAGCACCGTGAACGGGAACGAGCCCTCCCAGGGATGCCCATCGACGCTCGACAGCGTCGTCCACGCGACCGTGTAGATGCCGGGGGCCATGTCCGTGAGCGCCACGGTCAGGTGCTGCGGGTCGGCCGGATCGAAGACCACGGCCATAGCCTCGACTTCGGCCCCGGTCGACGTCAGAATGCGTGCCCCACTGAATTCGGGCTCCAGCGGCTCTGAGAACCACAGGTCAACGGCCGCCGGCGGCTGGGTCAGTTCGGCGTCCGCCTCCGGCCAGGAGCGCACAAGCAGCGCGTGCGCGTGGCTCACGCGGATGGGGTCGGCGCCGGTCAGCGCAGCCAGGAGCAGGCCGCCGACCAGCCAGGCGGCGAAACGCCGCTTCATGGGCGCCGCCGCCTGCCCGAGGCTAGGCCGATCAGGCCCGCGGCGGGCATCAGGCCCAGCCCGCACCCGCCGGGTGAGCCGCTCGCCGGCCCGGACGTATCTGCCGGTGGAGGCGGCGTCACCGCCGTCGGCGCCGTGTCCGTGGCCGCCGCAAGCATCGGCGTTGAAGTCATCGCCGCCTGCGGATCGACTACGAACGTGAAGCGGCCCTCGTCGCTGTCGCCGTCATCGGCCGAGAGCGTGCGCCACTCCACCGTGTACGTCCCGGCGGCCAGGCCCGACGGCAGCGTCACCCACAGATGAGCGCGATCGTCGTCGTCGATCTGCGCCTCTCCCACGGGAACAACTTCGCCGTCCGGCCCCAGCACGCGCAGCCAGTTTTCGCCCTGCCGGCGGAACAAGGCCTGCGTGAACCAGACCTCAACCCGGGCTGGTGCGGCGGCCACCACGGCGCCGGCCCCCGGCTCGGAGCGCCGGTATTCGGCGTGGGCCTGGGCGGGCCTCCAGGAGAGCCCGCCCAGGACAATCGCCAGTAACACCCAGCGGCTAATGCGAGTCGCCACTGGCCGTGCCCAACCAATCGCTGATCGCGTGCGAGAGTTCATGTTGCGCCTCGTGCGTCTCGTCCGCCAGCCGCGCGGCTTCCTCGCCATTGTCCGCCTCCAGCGCGGCCGCGAACTCGCCCAGCTTCGCCACAAAAGCTTCGCCTTGCTCAGCCAACTCCGGCGGCCAAGGGGCGCTGGCCAGCACCGCTTTGACGCGGGTCACGGTGCTCAAGTAGGCCGGGTCCACCGTCTTGGTCTCGGCCAGGGCCTCGGCCAGGCCGTGAAAACCAGCCGTGTCCAGCACGTACTGCGCCACGGCCATGTCGAACGGCCGGGCCTCGGCGGCGTGGCCGTCGGCCTCGGCCGGCGCGTGGTCGGCGGCCGGCGCGCACGCCGCCAAACCGAATAGAGCCGCTACGGCGATGATCAGGAACTTGCGCATGGGTATTCTCCCGTTGAAGTCAGCTATGCAATTGAAAGCTCAGAGCAGGTCCGGCGGCAGGCAGCGAGGCCGCGCCCCGAGGCGCGCTGCGGCACCGAGCTGGGCGACATCCGGACGGGGCGCTAGAGGCTGCGCGGCGGGGGCAGAGGCGGGGCCCCGGGCGGCCAGGCTGCGCCGCACCGCAAGAGGCAGGCGGCCAACCATAGGCTCGCAGCCGGCCAGAGAAGAGGCGCTAGAGGCTTTGTGGTCAGATCAACGGTCCAGGCGCTGGCCAACAGGCGGCCGGAGTCGCTGCTGACCACGCGCAGGCGGCCGGGGAGCGCAGTCTCATTGCCCGAAGCCGGCTGGCCAAGCCGCTCGTAGAAATGGTCGTGATGGGCCAAGGCCCACGCCGCCTCGGCGGCGTTCACGGCCCCGAGCACCACATGGGAGTGCCAGGGGCTGTAATCGACCAGGCGCGGGTCAAGCAACGGCAGCACCACCGTCTGGCCGATGGCCGCCAGGGCGACCAGATAGGCCAGCAGGGGTTGAGGCCGCCGAGCCCGCCTTGTCTGAGGTGTCGCCGCTAATCCGACCACTATAGTCTGGATTTTAGCATAGCGTCGGCCGGGCGCTGAAAGGTCATGGCCCCAGAGCGGCATCAATCAAGCCGGAGACTTCGGCAAAATCGGTGAAGTCCTGGACCCGCGCCTCGTTGACAAACACGCCGGGCGTGCCGGTGACACCCAGTTGGAGGGCCTGCGCCTCGTCGGCGGCGACATCGCGGGCATAGCGGGCGGTGTCGAAGCAGGTGCCGAAACGGGTCAGATCCAGGCCGGCGGTAGCGGCCAGCGCGCGCAGCCGTTCGTCGCGCAGGCTGCCCGTGCCCTCGCCCTGGACGTTCGCAAAGACCAGGTCGTGATACTGCCAGAACAAACCCTGCTCGGCCGCGCACTCGCTGGCTTCGGCGGCGTGGCGTGATTCGCTGCCGCCGACATTGCCGTCGATGACGATGAGATGCTTGTACTCCAGCCGCACGCTCCGGCCGGCCAGGATGTATTTCTCCAACACCTGGCGTTCGGTGCCGGCCGCGAACTGCCGGCAATACGGGCACTGGAAGTCCGAGAAGACCTGAACAACCACGCGCGCGTCAGCGGGGCCGAGGGCTGTGCCATCCGCCAGCGCGTAGTCGCTGGCCTGCGGCTCGGCGACGCCCACCGCCGGCTGCAGGCTCGGCCAGATGAAGTAGGCGGCGGCCAGGATGGCCAGGACGGCGACGCCGCCGATCAGCCAGCCTTGCCGGCTGCGCGTTCCCGCCGATCGGCGGGCTGCCTCACGTTTACCACTCGCTTTATTCATGTCACCCTTCAAACTGAGTTGGATTGGATTGGAGACGCGGAGCCACCCGCACCTCGCGCCACAGGACAACCAGGCAGGCCGCCAGCGCCACATCGATACAACGGGCCGCAAACTCAATCACGCTGACCGGCTCCGAAGCCAGATCCGGCCAGAAAGCGCCCGCCAGCCGCGCCGCCACCCACAGCGCCAGCACGGCGCCGTTCCAGCTCAATGCGGCCAGCACCAGCGCCCGCGGCAAATCCGCGCGTTTGGCCAGCAGCAGCGCCGCGCTCATCCACTGAAAGACCGTGGCGGCAAAGAACAGCAGGCCGATGATGAACTGCTGCGTGAAGTCATCGGGCAGCGTCATCAGACGGGAGGCCGCCTGCTGGCAGATGGCGACGACGCCGCCGAACTGGGCCGGCACAGCCGCGAACAACAGGCCGCTGGCGGCGGCTAGGCCGGCGGCCGCGAAGATCCAATGGACCGGGGCCGCGGGTTGAGTGGAAGTGTTCATCGGGATGCTCCTCACGGCGCGGCCAGGGCCCGGATGTCCGCGGCGATGTCGGCGGGCGGCGTACCATAGGCGTACGACAGCCGGATCTGGCCGTCAGGGTCGATCAACAAGACCGAGGCCGTGTGCGTCACCAGGTAACCGCTCGCCGCCGAGCCGCGCTCGCGCGTGTAGTAGATGTCGAAGGCAGCGGCCGCAGCCGCCACCTGCTCCGGCGTGCCGCTCAGGCCGAGAAAACGCCGATCGAAGCGCTTCACATACTCGTCGATGCGGTCGGGCGTGTCCCGCTCCGGGTCGACGCTCACCATGATCACCCGGGCCGCGTCCGCGCGCGGACCCAATTCCTGAAAGGCCTTGCGCAGCTCGGTCAACGTCGTCGGGCAGACGTCCGGGCAGAACGTGTAACCGAAATACAGCAACACCACTTTGCCGGAGAACGCGCTCAGACGGACCTCGCGGCCGCCGGCGCCGGTGAGCACCACCTCCGGCGCCGGCTGCGGCTCCAGCACCCGCCCCCTCAGCGCCGGTTCAGCGGAGGCCCGCAGCCAGGCAACGCCGGTCACAGCGCTGATCAAGATCAAACCAAACGCAAAAAGAAAGCCGAACAGACGCAGACGGGACATAGCGACGATTTCCGCGGACGATGACGAGCGGCGCCGGCCGCTGAACAGGCGGCGCGGCCCACGGCCAGAGAGGAGTGCGCCGGCCCAGCTGGCCGGCGGCGTGGTTCAAACAGCGGCAGGACGCGGCGGCGGCGACCAGAGCGGAGGCCGCCATTCGGCGGGGAAAACAGGCGGTGCGTCGCTGGGGCGGCGCAGGGCGGCCGCAGCCAAGACGGCCAGCCAAGCGGACGCGGACACCAACACCTGGGGCAGACCCGGCGTGGCCGTCGTCTGGAAATGGCTCTGGCTCTCGGCGTGATCGTGGCCGCCAGGCGCGGCCGGGGCCGGCCCCAATATCGCGGGGTCAGCGACTAGCCAGTAAGGGCACATCCCAGGCTGGACCAGAAACAAATAGCCCGCCAAGAAGGCGGCCAAGGCGGTCCAGCGCAGCGACCGATTGTGACCCATATCGGTCGCAATTGTACAACCAGTCGCGGCAATCGAAAACGGGCGGGAGCCGGGGCCGCGCTCGTTCGATCTGGAGGGCCTCGCGCTTGGCCGCGAGGCCCTCCGGTGGAGGCGAGCTATTCGGCTGTGGTCGACAGGCCGCTGAGGTAGTTGTAAACCGCCTCCAACTCCTCATCGTCCATGCGGCCGACGTTCCGCCAGGGCATCTTCTTCTCGTCCAGGACGTGCCCGCTCGGGTCAACGCCGGTGCGCAGGGTGGTGACGAACTGGTCCAGCGTCCAGCCTTTGACCACCATCAGGCTCGGCCCAATCGGGGCCAGCTGCCCTTCCACACCGCCGCGCAGGTCCTGGCCGTGGCACAATGTGCAGTCCTGGTAGCTGAGAATGTAGGCGCCATACTCGGCCGTGGGCGCCTTGGCCGGGGCCGTAATCACGGCCGTCGTCGGCGCCGGGCCTTCCGGGATGACGCCGGCCCCCAGCAGGATCAGCGCCAGGAAGCTGGGCTGATCCAGCGGCATCTGCGTCTCGTTGGCCACCGCCGGCTGGCTGCGCAGGTACGCGATCAGGGCCTGGATGTCCTCATCGCTCAGGTTGCGCCCCTGCGCGCCGCTCATGATGAACAGCACCTGGTTGTCGGCGTCAATGCCGTTGCGGATGGCGCGGAAGATCTCGCCGTCCGACCAGGCTTGCAGGGGCCCGGCCGGGGTCAGGTTGGCGGACACGAAGGTGCCCAACGGCATCGGCAGATCCTGGCCGAGGTCCACGCCGCCCGTCAGGGGAAGTTCGTTCGTGACCGAGTGGCAGCTGGCGCAGAAAGCGTTGGCCAGGTGCCGGCCGCGCGCAATCTGCTCGTCCGTGCCCGTCACTTGCAGATCCGGCACGGCAACAGCGCGCGGCGTGTAGAACTTGGCCAGGCCGATCAGCGCCACGGCACTGACACTGGCGAACACCAGCGCCAGCAGACCGCTGAGCGCCAGGCCGCCCCACTTGACGACGGGATGGCCGGACCGCCAAGCCTGGATGGCCAGCCACCCGCCCAGCCCCGCCGCCGCCGCCACTAGCAAAGCCAGGAAACCATTGAGCAACATCGTCTATCTCCTTGAAGAATAGGTCGGTCGTGGGAGGGTCGCGCCGCGGCAGCGTCACTCCGTGACAATCAGCGTGCCGATCATGTCCGCTTCGCGGTGGCCCGGCTCATTGCAGTAGAACGTGTAGGTCCCGGGCTTGTCCGGCGTGAACGTGGCCGCGCCGGAGGCGCCCGGCTGGATGTGCTCCAGCGCCACCCCGAACTCGTCCAGGACTAGGGCGTGCACCAGGGCGCCGTGGTTCTCGAACACCAGGCTGACGGTCTCACCCACGCGGGCCGTCAGCGTGGCCTGCTCGAACTGCATCTCCTTGCCGATGACGACGACCGGCCCGTCTGCCGGCCTGCTGGTGCAGGCGCTGAGAAACAGCGCCAGAGCTGCCAACAAGATTGCTGCGTAACGCATTGTGACCGCCTCCTATGGTGCGACTGCTCCGATTGCAGGTCAGCGCGGCGCCGGAGCCGAGAACTCGTCATGCTGCGCCGCCAAGTCCAGGCGCTGGCCCGGCGTCAGGGCGCCGTCGGCGCTGGCGGCGGCCAAGGCGGCATTCAGGTGCTCGCGCCCGGCCGGAGCCGCTATCACCAGCAGCGCGACGGCGGCCCCGGTGGGGTTCCAATACACGTGCGCCAGGCCGGGCGGGATCACCACGCAACCACCGCGCCGGACGGTCAGGGTTGTGTCGCCCAACGTCACGGCCAGGGTGCCCTCGAGCACATACACGACCTCGCTTTGCCGGGCGTGCCGATGCCGTCGGCCGGCGTCCCAATAGGGCGCCAGGGAGGCTTCCATGAGTTCGAAGGCGCCGCCCGTGTCGGCCTGGCCGGCCTTGAGTGTGGCCGGCTCGGCGAGCGCGGCCAACCGCCCGCCCTGCCCCGGCGCCAGAACCCGGGCTTGGGGCTGGTCGCCGTCAGCGGTCGATGAGGGGCTAGGCCATTCGTCCATGGCTCCATTCAAGCAGAAAGCGCGTTGCGCCCACAGCCACAAGCGTGACAACGACCGTTACAAGAAACGCGACAAACGCGGTCGAGCAGCGCCAGGGCGCCGTGCAGGCCGGCGCCTTTTCTGGGACAATGCACGGCAGAGGGTCGGCTGTCCGTCTTAAGGCGGAGGCCCAGGCGCGCGGCCTCCGCCTTAAGACGGAGGCCGCTGAATGAGAGGCCCAGCCAGGGACCTGGAGGCGCTAATGAAGCCAACCGCCCGCTCCGCCGCCCGACGCCAGCGCGCACGGCCGCGCCTCGCCCTGGTTGCGACGGTCGGCGGCATCCTGAGCCTGCTGTCCGCGTGGCTTCAGGCGGCGGCGGGAAGCCCTGTCCGCGGGCAGGCGGCCGACTCGTTCACGCTGTGGCTGCCCATCGTGCGCACGGCCAACGCCAATCCCATCCACTCTGGCGTCGCCACTTACTACGACGCTACGGGCGCCGGCGCCTGCTCGTTCGACCCATCCCCCGGTGACCTGATGGTGGCGGCGATGAACGCCGACGAGTACGCCAATGCCGCGGTCTGCGGCGCTTACGTGCGCGTGAACGGCCCGCAGGGCTCGGCGACGGTCCGGATCGTGGACCTGTGCCCGGGCTGCCAGGCCGGGCACCTCGACCTGAGCGCGGAAGCCTTCGACCTGATCGCCGATCTCCCGCAAGGGATCGTGCCCATCACCTGGCAGGTTGTCAGCCCAGCCCTGAGCGGGCCGATCGTCTACCATTTCAAGGACGGCAGCAACCAGTGGTGGACGGCCGTACAGGTCCGCAACCATCGCAACCCGATCGCCAAGTTCGAATACCGTGCCGGCGGCCAATGGATCACCGTGCCGCGCACGTCTTACAACTACTTCGTGCAGACCGGCCCCGGCATGGGACCCGGCCCCTATGAGTTCCGCGTCACCGACAGCTACGGCAATAGCCTCACCGACAGCGGCCTTTCGCATGTCGAGAATGGCTCGGTCAGCGGCGGCGGACAATTCCCGATCGGACCTTAGGGACGCCGAGAGGCTGGAGACCCCAACGATGTTTGTGGCTGGCGCAAGTTGGAAGCACGCTCACCCGGAGGCGCAGGTCGGGTTCCTGATCATGCGCGGCGTCGTCAATCCGGCCGCCCATCCGGAGCTGGAGGCGAGCAAGCGCGCGCTGGAGGCGGATTTGCGCGCCCAGTTCAGCGGGCTCGACCGAGCCGCGTTGGCGGCGCTCGCCCCCTTCCCGGCTTACGCCGCCTACTACAAGCGTTTCAAGAAGACCTATCACGTCCAGTCGCAACTGGAGTCGATCGTGCACCGGGACCGGCCGATCCCGAGCGTGGCCGCCCTGGTGGAGGCTATGTTCATGGCCGAGGTCAAGAATGGCTTGCTGACAGCCGGCCACGACCTGGATCGGCTGCAGCTGCCGATCACGGTGGCGGCCGCCGCCGGCGCCGAGCGCTACACCCTGCTGCGCGGCCAGGAGCAGCAGGCCACGGCCGGCGACATGCTGATGGCCGATCAGGCCGGCGTGATCTCGAGCGTCATTTATGGGCCGGACCAGCGCACGCAGATCAACGCGGCGACGCGCAACGTCGCCTTTGCCGTGTACGCGCCGGCCGGCATCGCGGCCGAGGCCGTGCGCGCGCACCTGGCCGACATCCGCCACTACGTCCGGCGCGTGGCCCCCGATGCCGAGGCGCAAACGCCGATCATCTTGAGCGCGGCTGTGGCCTGACCGGGCCAGCCGGACCAATCCACAAATGCTCAACTATCTCACCTGGTGGGCCTGGGGGATCGCCAGCCTCGGCTGGCTCTACGCGGTGCTGGCCCGGCTCTGGCCCCGACTGTTCCACGCCGAGACTCTGCGGCATGCCCGGCGGGAAGGTGACGGCTATCGCCTTGGCCGCGCCATCTACTGGGAGTTACCCGGGCGCCCGGGTCTGATCCTGGCGCTTCTGGCGCCGGTATCGGTGGCGGCAGCGGCTTGGCTGCCAACGCCCTGGGCGGTGCCGGCCCTGGCCGCGGCCACGTTGCTGTGGGTGTTGATCTGGCTGAACCGACCGCCCGGCTTCCGGATGGGCATCCTGGAGCATCAGCCGCCCGGCGGTCACGCCTGGTTTGAGCTGCGCGGCGCTCAGGCTGTCGGGCGCGCCCTCGGCATCCTGCTCGGAGCCGGCCTGCTGCCGGCCGCCGCCCTGGGCGCCGCCTTCAGTTGGCTGGCCGGCTGGCTGGGCCGCTGATGGCCAGGGTTCGCGGCTCAGGACCATGACCCGGATTGTGTTGCTCACTCACGCCGTACTGATCGGGCTGACGCCCTTGATCCCGCTGCCCATCCTGGATGACCTGATCAGGGCTTACTTCTACCGCGGCCTGGTCCGGGCCTTGGCCCAAGCGCACGGGCTGGACCTGAGCGCCGACGAGATCGCGGCCCTGGCGGAGGAACCCGGCCGGGGCTGCCTTCCGGGCTGCCTGCTCGGCACCGGGGAGTACCTGGTCAAACGGTTGGTGCGCAAGCTCGTGTTCGTGTTGGAGTGGCGCCGCGCCATCAGCCTGGTCACACACACCTACTATGTCGGCCACTTATTGGATTACGCCTTCGCGCAGGGCTGGTACACACCAGGGTCGGCCGGCCGCCTGCGGCTGGCCCTCGATCACGCCCGGCGCGGCGCCGACACGGCCCTGGTCCGCCAGGTGGTGCTGACCAGCTTCCAGCAGAGCCGGGCGTTGCTCCAGGGGGCCGTCCAGCAGTTGACGCAGGGCTTGGATCGCCGCGCCTTCGGACCGACGCGGCTCTGGCTGCGGCGCAACATCGCCGCGCGCCTGCGCCGGCGATCGCCCAGCCTGGCGCGCTGGCTGTACCGGTTTTGGCGGCCAGGCGCCGCCGCCGGCGACCTGACCACGGCCGAGGCCAACCTGGCGGAGACGCTGGAACGGACGACGCCCGGCGTAAACGCCAGTCTGCGCGAGTTCATCGAACGGCTGGGGGCGGACCTGGCGCAGCTTCCGCTCGACCACTTCGACAGCCTCCAGACGCGCCTGGCAGCGGCCCTGCAGGCGCCTGGCCCGGCGGCAGCGCCCTAACGCGGCCGTCTCTCCACCTTCGCCCCCTGCCAAAATTTACGGCCCGTTCAGGCGAGCCGCCTGCGGCCGCCGCTATACTCACGGGCAGGAGCCCCCCTCTATGAGCATCGAATCCCCTGCCGAAAAACCCAACCCGCTTGAGACCGTCGTCGCCATCCTGATCGCGCTGATCACCGTAACCGGCGCGCTGGTAGCCTGGCGCGCCTCCGTGGCCGCCGATGGCGCCGGCGACGCCGACAACGGCGGCTTGCGCGCCATGCTCAACGTCGAAGAGACCCGCGCCAGCAACGGCGTCAACGGCTACGAGGCCTACGGCGCGTTCGTGAACTATGCGCGCTATCAACGGCTCGGCAGCCTGCTGGAAGACGATCCCGCGCTGGACGCGGAGCGCGCCGACGCCAATGACCTGGCCCTGGCCAATCAGTTCTTGTTCGACAACAAGTTCCTCAACCGCGATGGCACCTATGACCTGCAGCGCCAGCTGGGCGAACTCTGGGCCGACGCCAGCCGGGAAAGGGACCTCAACCCTGAGCCGCAGTTCCAGGAGGCCGACAAGCTCCGGGCCCGTTCCAACTGGCTCCTAGCCGTCGTCGCCTTCCTGGCGGTCGGGCTGGTGCTGCTCACGCTGGTGGAGGCCGTGGCCGACCGGCTCCAGACGGTGTTCACGGGCCTGGGGGCCGTGATCCTGGTCGCCGGCATCGCGTTAGCCCTGTGGATCGAGCTGGCACTGTAAGGAGGATCGCCATGACCGACGCCCGCTTCAAACGTCTGCTGGCGGCGCTGATCGCCGTGACCACGCTGGCCGCCACCGTCATCACCTTCCTGCAGAGTGACGCCAGCGCGCGCGATGACCGCGCCAACCGGGACGCCCGCCGCTACACCTTCGAGGCCTTCGGCCGGCGCGTCAGCGGCGACGCCCGCGTGAACTTCGACTACAACCGCGCCTACCAGGCCTGGTACGAGCTCAACCTGCTGGCGGACTCAGCCGAGGCGCGCGACGACCTGGCCGGGGCGGAGCGCTATCGCACCGTGCGGGATGAACTGACCTCGCTCAGCCCGCTCCTGGCCGCGCCCTACTTCGACCCCGAGACCGGCACGCCCAACGTGGCCCAGTACGAAAGCGACACCTACCTGGTGGAAATCACAACCCTGACGGAGAACTACCTGGCCGCGGCCGTGGTCAAAGACGCCTGGGATGCCAAAGCCAACGCCTACGTCTTCCACCTGACCCTGCTGGCGGTGGCGCTCTTCCTGTTCGGTCTGGCGGCCACCCTCAACAACGCCTCCACCCGTTGGCTCTTCACGGGCGTCGGCAGCGTGATCGCCCTGGCCGCCATCGGCCAGGCCGCCCTGACCTTCTTCCAGCCAGTGCTGGACCGGCGCGAGCAGCCCGGCGCCATTGAAGCCTACGCGCGCGGAGTGGGCCTGGCCTACCAGGATCGCCAGGCTGAGGCGCTGGCGGCGTTCGATCAGGCCATCGCGGCCTCCCCGGACTACGCCAACGCTTTTGTCGCCCGGGCCGAGTCCCGCGGCGCCCTCGGCCAACTGGCGGAGTCCGCAGCGGACCTGGAAGCCGCCCGCGCCCACGGCAACACTGCCGCCAACGTGGCCGGCGAGTTGGCCTGGGTCTACTATCTGCTCGGCCGCCTGGACGAGGCCGTGGCCATGAACCAGACCGCGCTGGCAGCCGGCAGCGGCGACTTGTGGATTCAGTTCGATCTGGCGCTGGCCCGGCTTGCCCAGGGCGACCTGACCGCGGCGCGCGCTGAGTATCAGGCCGGCGTGGACGCGGCCGCTGCCCAGGTGGCCCAAGCCACCGCGGCCGGTCAGCAGCCGCCCTCCGACGTATGGTGGAGCCTGGACGATGGGGCCGCCAGCCTGGCCGACTTCATGGCGGCGCCTCCGCCCGGCGCCACAGCCGTGGACGAGGCCGTCGGCCAGGAGTTGATCCGCCTGCTCAAGAGCGCGGCCGTGGGGCTGGAATACTCGGGCCAGGTGCCGACCGGCGCCCTCCCGGCCAGCCTCAGCCCGTTCACGTTCGCCGTGCCCGTCTACGACGACCAGGGCGCCGTGAGCGAGTATGTGGAAGGCGATGTCTTTGAGTTTGGCGCGGATGAGGTCAGCGTCTTGTTTGACTACGCGGGTATGCGCGATGGCCAGGACGTCGTCTACAAAGTCTACATCGACGGCGAAGAGGACCCGTCCTGGCGCGTCATTGCGCCCTGGGATCTGGGTCCGGCCGGCTCAGCCGAGAAGTCGCTCAGCCTGGCCTACAGCGACAATTTCGTACTGGCGCCAGGCGAGTACACCGTGGAGATGTACGTCGCCGGCCAACTGGCCCAGGCGGGCGTCTTCGCCATCGTCGAGCCCTAGGCAGACGGCCACCCCATAAACCACGCGCCCGGGAGGCACTCAGCCTCCCGGGCGCGGTGTTGTTTAAGCCGTTATAGCGGCGGCGTCAGCGCCCATACGGGCTGAGACCAAGCGATCCCGCTCGGCGAGCGACTCCTTCCGAGCGTTCCGCGGCCCGCTCAGAGCGGCCAGTCGCGCAGCATGCGCTCGGTCTCTTCGGAGTGGCCGCTCTCGTCGCGCACCATGTCCTCCAACTGCACCATCGCGCCCTTGTCGCCGAGCGCCTCGGCCTCCTGCGCCCGGGTCGTGTAATCCCGGGTCGCCTGGCGTTCAGCCGCCAGCACGGCCTCCAACATCTCGCGATTGTTATGCGCGGCCGGCACCGGGCGCGGCTGCGTGGCCGGCTCGCCGCCCATGGCCACGATCTTGTTGGCCAGGTACTGCGCGTGCAGTTGCTCGTCGGCCACCTCGGCCAGGAAGAATTGCGCCAACTGCGGGCGGTACGGGCCGGTGGCCTTGGCGGCGTAGGTGATGTACTGGATGATGGCGCCCAGTTCACCTGCGAGATCCTCGTTAAGGTGCTGAATGAAGGTTGCCTTGTCCATGTTGTCTCCTGGAGGAATGAGCGCCGGCCTGAGGTCGGCGCTGGGTTGGCAGCCCGCCACCGGGGCGCAGCCGCTCAGGAAGGCAGCTGTGGCCGGACGGGCAGACGCGCCAGATAGACCGTGACACCGACGGCCACGCCCACCAGCAACAGCCGCAGCCACCAGCCCGCGCCGGCGTACAATACCAGCGTCGCGCCGATGGTGCTCCAGAGCAGGAGCAGCGCCGAGAACTTAGCCCGGCGCGGCAGTCCGCGCCCGGCCCGGAAATCCCGGATGTAGTGCCCGAAGAAGCGGTTATCCAACAGCCTATGATAAAGCCGTTTCGACCCGCGCAGGAAGAGCGCGGCCGCCAAAAGCAGAAACGGCGTTGTCGGCAGCAGCGGCAGAACCATGCCCAGCACCGCCAGACCTACGCAGAGGCCGCCGCCGGCGACGCAGGCAGCCCGGGTAACACGGGCAGAGAGTGTTTCCGTTGCCTCCAAGGAGCACCTTCCTGGACCAAAGCGGGCTGAGCACCACCACCGGACAACCAGCTTGTCGCTAATCTGGATGCAATTTACCAACCTACCCTTAGCCCAGCACTGTAGGAATGCATAGGATTATGACACTTGTCACTCATCTTAGTTATTGATGACATCTTCTCAGCCTTACCCGTCATCTTATTATCAGGCCGGCCATATAAATATGCGCCGGGCCTGCCAGAGAATCACCATGAAGGACTTGCAACTGAGCGAAAGTGTAGAGATGTACTTGAAGACGCTGGCCACCCTGGGCGGCGCCTACGAGCCAATCCCAATCGCCCGAATCGCCGAGCGCCTGGAGGTCACCCCGGTCTCCGCCAACGAAATGATGCAGCGCCTGGGGCGCGAGAGCCTGGTCGTTCACCAACCCTACAAGGGCGTCCAGTTGACCGAAGCCGGCCGTGACCTGGCCCACAACGTCATCCGCCGGGAGCGCCTGTGGGAACGGTTCCTCGTCGATCACCTGCACCTGGACTGGGCGCTCGTCCATGACTGGGCCTGCCAGCTGGAGCATGCCACGGCGCCGGAGGTCAACGCGGCGTTGGACGCTTTCCTGGGATTTCCGGAAAGCTGCCCGCAAGGCAATCCCATCCCGCGGCCCAACGGCGGAATGGCGCGCCCGGCCGGCCAGCTGCTCAGCGAACTCGCCGTCGGCCAGGCCGCGCGGCTGACGGCCTTTGAAGACGAGAACGCCGAAGTGCTGGAATACCTGCAGCGGCGCGGGCTGCGGCCGGGCACTTTGGTAACTGTGACCGAGATCGCGCCCCGGCACGGTCCCCTGACGCTGCGGATCGACAATCAAGAGGTGGTCGTGGGCGCGAACCTGGCGGCCACCGTGCGGGTCCAGACGCTTTAGGCCAGAGGAGACAAGGATGCCCCCCAAGCTGTTTTTGCACGAGCTTCATCCCGGCCAGGAGGCCGTCATCGTCAATGTCGGCGGCCATGCCGGCCTGCGCCGCCGCTATCTGGAGATGGGGCTGGTGCGCGGCGAAACCGTGCGGGTGGAGCGCGTGGCGCCGCTGGGCGACCCTGTCGCTTACAACATCAAAGGCTACCGCCTGGCGCTGCGCCGGGAAGAGGCCAGTCAGATCCAAGTGGCGCTGAGCGGGCCAGGTGCATGAGCGCGCTGACTGTGGCCCTGGCCGGCAACCCCAACGCCGGCAAGAGCACGATCTTCAACGCCCTTACGGGTCTGAACCAGCACACCGGCAACTGGCCGGGCAAGACCATCGAGAAGCGCGAGGGCGTCTGCCGGCGTGACGGCGACACGTTCAACCTCGTCGATCTGCCGGGCACCTACAGCCTGGCCGCCTACTCCCCGGAAGAAGTCATCGCCCGCGATTACATCCTGCACGAGCGCCCGGACGTGGTCGTTAACGTTCTCGATGCCACCAACCTGGAGCGCAATTTGTACCTCACCGTGCAGGTGCTGGAGTTGGGCGCGCCCGTGGTGGTGGTGCTCAACATGGCGGACGAACTGCGCGCGCAAGGCACAACGATCGACTGCCAGGGCCTCTCCCGCCAGTTGGGCGGCGTGCCCGTGGTGGAGACGGCGGCGCGCCGCGGCGAGGGCCTGGACGCAGTCGTGGCCGCCATTCGGCAGGCCGCCGGCGTGCGCCGCTCGGAGGCCGCCCAATGACTATGGCGCAACTCGCTCCAGCCGCCTTCCGCCTGGACTACGGCCGCGACTTGGAGGCCGAAATCGCCCTGGTGCTGGCCGCCATCGCCGAGCATCAGCTTGACCCAGCGCCCTACCCGTCCCGGTGGCTGGCGCTCCGGCTGTTGGAAGGCGAGACCGCCCTGACCGCTCAGGTCCGATCCCGGCCCGGCGGCGAGGCCGTGGTGCGGCTGGCCCAGGCGCGCGCCGACCATCTGCGGACGGCCCATGGCGACGATGTGGAAGTGTTGGCCGCCGACCGGCGTTACGGCTTCATCAGCGGCGTGGCCCGCCAGGTGCTGCGGCGGCCGGCGCTGGACCGCGTCTCGCTGACCGAACGGATCGACGACTTCGTGACTCACCGCTGGCTGGGCCTGCCGATCTTCCTGGCCGTGATGTATGTGGTCTTCCGCCTGGTCATCGACGTCTCGGCGCCCTTCTTGGACTGGGTAGACGGCGTCATCAACGGCCCGGTGGCTGGCACGCTGACGGCGGCGCTGACGGCCCTGGCCGCGCCGGATTGGCTGCGCTCGCTCATCATCAACGGGATTGTGGCCGGCGTCGGTGGCGTGCTGGTGTTTGTGCCCGGCCTGATGGTGCTGTTCTTTTTCCTGTCTTTGCTGGAGGACTCGGGCTATCTGGCGCGGGCGGCCTTCGTCATGGACCGTTTCATGCGCGTGGTCGGCCTGCACGGCAAGTCCTTCATCCCCATGATCCTGGGCTTCGGCTGCGCGGTGCCGGCCATCTACGCCACGCGCACGCTGGCCAGCCGCCGGGACCGCATCTTGACCTCCCTGCTCGTGCCGCTCATGTCGTGCTCGGCGCGCCTGCCGGTCTACGTCGTGTTCGGCCTGGCCTTCTTCGGGAGCCGGGCCGGCACCGTGATCTGGCTCATGTATGCGCTCGGTATCGGCGCCGCGATGCTGGCTGGGCTGATGTTCACCCGGACGCTGCTCAAACCGGACGCGGCCTCAGCCTTCGTCCTGGAGCTGCCGCCTTACCGCCGGCCGGCGCTGCGCGGCTTACTCATCCACATGTGGGAACACACGCGCGAGTTCGTCCAAAAGGCCGGCACCGTGATCCTGGCCGTCTCGGCGCTGCTGTGGCTCTTGCTCAACCTGCCCTGGGGCGTGGCCGACCAGCGCGACTCGTACTTCGGCCGGGTCAGCGCCGCGATCAGCCCGGTCTTCGCGCCATTGGGCTTCGGCAACTGGGAGGCGGCGGGGGCGCTGGTGACCGGCTTCGCGGCCAAGGAGATCGTGGTCAGCACGCTGAGCCAAGTCTATGTCGGCGGGGCGGCGGCGGAGACGGCGGAGGCCCCGGCCGCGCTCGGCGAGCAGTGGCTGGCGGCGGCGGGCGGTTTCGGGCAGGCCCTGGTGGACTCGGGCCGCATTTTGCTGACCATCATCCCGGGCGTGTCCTTCGCGCCGGCTGAGACCGAGCCTGAAGACACGGCTTTGAGTGTGGCGCTGGGCCAGCACTTCACACCGCTGAGCGCGCTCGCCTTGCTCGTGTTCGTCCTGCTCTATGTGCCCTGCACGGCCACGCTCGGCGCGATCCGGCACGAGTTCGGGTGGCGCTGGGCGGCCCTCTCGGCGACTTACCAGACCGGGTTGGCGTGGTTGGCGGCCTGCCTCATCTACCAGGGCGGCCGCCTGCTCGGGCTGGCCTAGCGATGCTGTCCCAAGTTCTTGGTCTGCTGGAACAGCAGCGCGGCGGGCTGGGAGCGCGCGAGATCAGCCGCCAACTCGGCGTGCCGGCCAGCGCGCTGGGCGGCATGCTGGACCTGTTAGTCAGCCAGGGCCGGCTGGCCCGGGTCGAGCCTTGCGACACGGCCTGCGGCGCCTGCCCGGTGCAGAGCGAATGCAACTTGCTCGCCAGCCGGCAGCCGCGTTACGTGTTTGTGCGCCGGCATCACGCCGCGGGCCGCGACCAGGCTTGACCGCGCCCTTTACCCGGCCTCCGCGCGCACTTCCACAATCAACACCGGCTCAGTCGGCTCAAACGCCAGCTCAAAACCGGCGCGGAAATCAGCGGCGGCGCGCACGGCTAGTACGGCCCCGGTCAGCACCGAACGCAGCCGGTAGGTCCGGTCGCCGACCAGCGGCGCCTGCACCCGCGCGCTGACGGCGGTACTGGCGTTGCGGAAGAGAACCACCACGCCCTCACCCTCTCGGCTCAGCCGCGCGAAGCCATCCCAGGCGACAACGCTGGGCGGCGCCCAACTCCCCAACGGAAAGAAGCTCTCGTCCAACGCCACTGCGCCGCGCAGGTCCTTGTGCCAGCGCAGCATCCGCCCATACCACTCGACCACTTCGCCGCTCAGGCCACGCAGATCGCCGAGCAGCAGCGGGGCCGCTCCCAGCGCTGTCGCGAACTTTTCGCGCGGATCGCCGGTGTCCGCGCGCAGGTTGCCGATCAGCATCGTCTCGGCCGGGATCGCCAGCGCCCGCTGGTAGAGCAGCGTGCGCGCCTGGCGCGGCCCGGCCGCGTCGTCGGTGTTGTCGCCGACATTGCTGATCCAGGCCAGGTCCGACGCACGCAGCAGCGCATAGTCGATGGTGTGCTTCTGGCCCCAGAGCTCAAAGGTCAGGTCGATGAGCACGTCCGGGCAGCGCGCGTAGACGGCGCCCGTCACCGCCGCAATCGCCTCATAGATCCGCGCCACCGACTCGGCCGCGCTGGCATGCTCATGGCCGGCGGCGTGGCAGCCCGGCGCTTCGCCGTAAGCGTTGAAGACCGTGGTCAGATCCAGTTTCAGGTAAGCCAGCCGATAGCGCTCCACCAGCTCAATCAACCGGGCCGCCGCCAGCGGCGCGTAGCCGCCCGCCAGGCACATGACCATTTGCTCGCCAGCCGCGGTGAGCGTGGTCTTGGGCCGGCCGCGCGCATCGCGGCACTGGGCCGCCCGCAAAGCCGGAGTCGCAGCGAGCTCGGCCTCGTCGACGACGGCCAGCGGCGCCCACAGGCCGAGCCGCAGCCCGTGCGCGTCGACCAGATCGCGCAGCCCGTGCAGGCCGCCTGGGAAACGCTCCGCGCTGCCGGCATTGTCGCCATAGTGCGCCTGCCAGCCATCGTCGATCGTGAACACGTCGAAGCCCATCCGCGCAGCCAACGGCACCAGCGCCGCCACTGTCGCCGCATCGATGCGCGTGCCGAAGGGGTCCCAGGTGTTGTAATGCCAGGCCGGCGCCGCCGGCTTGCGGCGCCCAGCCGCCGTGGCCGCCGGCAGCACCCAGCGCGGGTCGGCCGCCCCGCCGTCCACGGCGAAGACCAGGCTCATCGCGGCCGGCGCCCAGCCGGTTTCAGCCGGCAGCTGCCGCTCGAGCGGGAAGAGGTCGGTGTCATACATCAGACGCACAAAGCCATCCCAGAACCAGCCCCCGGTCTCCGTCCGCTTGAGGTGTCCGGGAGCCTGGTTGAGGGCGGTTACGCTCTCGCCGGTGCGCGGGTTGCGGTAGACCACGGCGCAATCGTCGACACGCCCGGTGATGAAGGTCTCGCGCGGCCACGCGCCGTAGTGCGCCCACACCTGCAGATCGCCCGGCGCCCCGATCTCCACGGGCAGCGCCTCGACGGCCAGGCGCGTGATGGTGACAGCGTCGCGGCCGGTGTTCTCGATCCAGCAGCGCTTGTCCAAGCGCGGACCCTCGCACCGATAACCCACGCACACCGCCAGGGCGCGGGTGCGGTGACGCAGCCGCACCACCAGCGGAGCGCCGAAATCTGTTTCCGGGAAGTGATCGGTCACGGCCTCCAAGTCCCAGGCGCCGTCCAGGCTGGTAACGCGTTCTCCATCCACGCAGAAATCAAACTCCGGCGTCCAGCGCCGATCGGCGCGCGCCGAACGCAGCAGATCGGTGCCGGTGAGGGCGTGGACGAGCTGCGTGGTGTAGAGCCCCACGGCGGGGTCGAACTCGATCACGCGCCGAACAAAAGGATTGGCGCACTCCCAGGCTGGCGGCATACGCGTGGATCTCCTCATCTGCGGGCTGAACGAATGCCGCCAGGATAGCACAGGGCCCGCCGGCGGGGAGTACAATACCTTCGGAAGCCGTCATGGTCACCCACTTGCTCGCCACCAAGCTGCAGATACCGCAGGTCAGCGCGGCGCACATCCAGCGGCCGAGGCTGCTGGAGCACTTGCGAGCCGGGGCCGCCCGCCCGGTCACGCTGATCTCGGCGCCGGCCGGCTTTGGGAAAACGACGCTGGCCGCCGAATGGGCCGCCGCCTGCGGCTGGCCCGCGGCCTGGCTCACGCTGGAGGCCAGCGACAACGACCCCGCTCTGTTCTGGGCCTACCTGATCGCGAGCCTGCGCACCGTGGACGCCGGCCTGGGCCAGGAAACGCTCGCCGCCGCGAAGAGCCAGCCGCTCCCGCCGGCCGCCCATCTCCTGCCGCCGCTGCTCAACGAGATCAACGCCCTCCCCCACGCGCTGCTCCTGGTCCTGGATGATTACCACCTCATCGAAGCCCCGGTCATCCAGGCCGCGCTGACGTTCCTGATCGACCATCAGCCGCCGGGGCTGCACCTGCTCATCGCCACCCGCGCGGACCCGCCCCTGCCGGTCGCGCGCCTGCGCGGCCGCGGCCAATTGAACGAGCTGCGCCAGGCCGACCTGAGCTTCACGCTGGACGAGGCGGCGACTCTGCTGCGGCGGAGCGCGGGCGTTGACCTGGCGGCGGCTGACCTGGCTTTGCTGGCGGACCGGACCGAAGGCTGGGCGGCTGGGCTGCAGATGGCGGCCGCCTCGTTGCGCGGCCAGCCGCCGGCCGGCCTCAGCCCCTTCATCCGCGCCTTCTCCGGCACTCACCGACACGTGCTGGACTACCTGGTCGAGGAAGTCCTGCGCCGGCAGCCCGAAGACATCCAGACCTTCCTCCTGCGGACCTCCATCCTCGCGCGTTTAACCGGCCCGCTGTGTGATGCCGTCCTGGCAGAGGATGGCGCTGATGCACGCGAGGCCGCGGACGGACCTCGCCAGCGCCCGCCAGCCGCCGAGGTCCTGCAGCGCCTGGAACAGGCCAACCTGTTCGTGACCGCCCTGGACGGGCAGCGCACGTGGTATCGCTACCATGCGTTGTTCGCCGACCTGCTCCGGCATCGCCTCAACCGCGACCAGCCGGAGCTTGAGCGCGCTCTCCACGCCCGCGCCTGCGCGTGGCTCGCCCGCCAGGGGCAGTTGGCGGAGGCCATCCCGCATGCTCTGGCCGCCGGCGCTTATGAGCAGGCCGCCGTTCTGATGCAACAGGCGGTGCCCGCGGCCTGGAAAGAGGGCGAGGTTCTGGGCTGGGGCGGCTGGTTCAAGGCACTGCCAGAAACCGTGCTGCGCGCGCACCCGCAGCTGGTTCTGTTTGATGCCGTCCACCAGCTCCTGAGCGGCCGGTCACAGTCCGAGGCCGAAGACCGCGTGCAGGCCATTGATTTGGCCGCACTGCGCGCGCCCGTGGACAGCCAGGCCAAGGTCGTGCACGCCATCCTGGCCCTGCTGCGCGGAGAGCTGGCGCAGGGCCGCGCCTTGGCGCTGGAAGCCTTGGAGCGCCTGCCAGAGACCGACCTCTTCCGCGGCCTAGCCATCCGCACGGTCAGCGGCATCGCCATGTTCAGCGGCGACCTGGCCGAAGTGGAAAAGCTCCTGGACGAGGATGCGCGCGCCTGCCAGGCGGCCGGCGACCGGCTCGGCGCGTCCGCGTCGTTGCGGCGGCTCGGCTCCGTCGTCTATCTGCAGGGCCGGCTGCACGCGGCCTGGGACTACTACCAGCAGGCCGTGGCGCTAAGCGTGGATGCGCGCGGCCAACCGTGGCCCAGCGCCGGCCGCGCCATGATTCACCTGGGCGAGGTCGCGTTCGATTGGAATGACCTCGCGGCCGCCCAAGACTTCGCCACGGAGAGCATCGTGCTGCTGGCCGACGTCTACCCCACCTGGTGCCTGAGCGGCCACCTGTTGTTGGCGCGCCTGCGCCAGGCCGGCGGGGATGCGGCTGGGGCCACCCAAGCGCTCGAGAACGCGCGCCGGATCGCGCGCAGCTCGGAGACGCGGCTGGATGACTTGCTGGTGGGCGTCCACCAAGCGCGCCTGTGGCTGCGCCAGGGCCAGACGGAGGCGGCGGCGCGCTGGGCGGCCGAGCAAGCGCCCAGCGCCGGCCGCACCGCTGGAACCGGCCCCCGTGACTTGGAAGCCTTCGTTGCCACCACCTACCTGCGCGAGGTCGAGCAGACGACGCTAGCGCGCCTGGCGTTGGCCACCGGACAGCCCGCCCAGGCGCTGGAGCGGCTGGCGCCGCTGCTGGCGACGGCTGAACGCCAGGGCCGGGTAGGCAGCGTCATCGAAATTCGGACTTTGCAGGCACTCGCCTGGCAGGCCGCCGGGGACCGCGAGCGCGCTGTCGCCGCGCTGGAACAAGCGCTGTGCGCCGCGGAGCCGGAGGGCTTTGTGCGCGTCTTCCTGGAGGAAGGCGAGCCGCTCCGCCGCTGGCTGGCCCAGGTGAGTGGCCCAGGCACGGGCTACGCGCGCAAACTCCTGGCCTCAGCCGAGGCGGGGCCGCCGGCGCCGAATGGGCGCGCCGCCTCGGGCACAGGCGGGCTGGTCGAACCGTTGAGCGACCGCGAGTTAGAGGTCTTGCGCCTGATCGCCGCCGGCCTCTCCAACCAGGCCATCGCCGATCAGCTCGTCTTATCGCTCTATACGGTCAAATTCCACACCTACAATCTCTACGGGAAACTCGGTGTCCACACCCGCACCCAGGCCGTCGGCCGGGCCCAAACCCTAGGCCTGCTGACCCGCCCTTGAACCGCGCCAGCCTCTTTCCCATACTTTCGCCTGTCCCCGGCCATACCTGATTGGGGGTATACCAGAGATGCCCCACCGGGCGCCCCGCCCGGCTCGAGGTCGCCCGCGATTCCAGCCAATCCGGGAGCCTGGGCCAGGCCCGCTCCCGCAGCCGAGAGGTCCCCATGAACCCGCCGCCCCGCCCGCCGAAGCCGCACCCGACAACCTATCGCATCCAGGTGCAGGGCTGCGTCGACGCGCCTTGGTCCGATTGGTTCAACGGTCTGACGCTGGCCGTGGACTCGGACGCTGAGCCGGAACCCTGCACAACGCTCATTGGCCCCGTGCCTGACCAGGCCGCCCTGCGCGGCGTCCTAAACCAGCTCTGGGACCTGAACCTGACCCTGATCTCGGTCGCCCAGATCGCGGCCACGTCCGAAGAGGAGGCCCGGCATGACCGCTGAGTATGTCCTGGCGCTGAACGACCAGCGGGCCACGCTCGCCCTGGTCGGCGGTAAAGGCGCGTCCCTGGCGCGGCTCGCGGACGCCGGCCTGCCGGTGCCGGCTGGATTCCACGTCACCACGACGGCCTACAATGCAGCCGTCGCCGCCAACGGCCTCGCGCCGCGCATCGCGCAGGCGCTGACCGCGGCCGACGCCGCCCGGCCCGAGACCCTGGAAGCCGCCTCCCACACTATCCAGGCTGCCTTCGCCCAAGCCGTCATGCCGGCAGACATCGCCGAGGCCATCGCCCAGGCCTATGCCGCCTTGGACGCGGACGCCGTCGCCGTGCGCTCCTCGGCCACGGCTGAGGACTTGCCCGAGTTGTCCTTTGCCGGCCAGCAGGAGACCTTCCTCAACGTCCGCGCCCTGCCCGACCTGCTGGACAAGGTCAAGCGCTGCTGGGCGTCCCTCTGGACGGCGCGCGCCATCGGCTACCGCCTGCAACACCAGATCGACCAGACCGAGGTGAGCCTGGCTGTCGTCGTCCAGCGCCTGGTGGCCGCCGAAGCCGCCGGCGTCCTCTTTACGGCCCAGCCCATCACTGGCGCGCGCGATCAAGCCCTGCTGACCGCGGCCTGGGGCCTGGGCGAGGCCATCGTCGGCGGCCTGGTCACACCGGATACGCTCACGCTGGATAAGGCCAGCGGCCGGGTGCTGGCGCGCGACATCGCCGACAAACAGGTGCTGACGGTGCGGCTGGAGACGGGCACCGCCGAGCAACCAGTGCCCGCAGCCCAGCGCCGCGCGCCCGTGTTGACGGACGCGCAGGCCGCCGAACTCGTGCGGCTGGGCGGGCGGATTGAGCAGCTCTACGGCCAGCCCCTGGACATCGAGTGGGCCCTGGCGGACGGGCGCTTCGTGCTCCTGCAGGCCCGGCCGATTACGGCGCTGCCGCCGGAGGCGGCCCGGCCGGAGGTGCCCGCGCCGACCGACTGGAAGCTCCCGCCCGGCACGTACGCGTTGGTTCGCAACAACATCGTCGAGTTGATGCCAGCCCCGCTGACGCCGCTCTTCGGCACGCTTGGGCGGGCCGCTATCAACGCCAGCCTGCGGCGCAGCTTGAATGCGTTCGGCTTGGGCGGCGTCATGCCGGACGAGATCATCCGCACCGTCAATCAATACGCCTACAACAACGGCTCGCTCAGCGCGGGCGGCCTGGCGCGCGTGCTGCTGGGCGCCGGCTCGATCATGCGGGCCATGTTCACGGGCGCGGTGGAGCGCTGGACCGAGGCCGCCCGGCCGCACTACATCGCGACCGTGGCGGCCTGGGAAGCCAAACCCTGGCGCACGTTGACCTCGTCCGCGCTGGTCGACGCGGCCCGGCAACTGACCGAGGCCGCCATCGACGCTTATACCGCGCTGGTGTCCGGGGTCATTCCGGCCGCCTGGATTACCGAGGCCGTCTTCACAGGCCTCTACGACCGCCTGATCAAGCGGCGCGGCGACCCGACCGCCGCGACCTACCTGCTCGGCTATGAGAGTGTGCCGATCCGGGCCGACCAAGCGCTCTTCGGCCTGGCCGAGTGGGCGCGGACGCAGCCGGCGCTGCGTGATTACCTGGCGCGCACCCCGGCCGCGCGCCTGGCGGCTCCGGGCGAGACCGCCCCCGCCGACATTGCGCCCGCGCTCTGGCAAGACTGGCGGGGACGCTTCCAGAGCCACCTGAAAGCGTTCGGGCATACCCTCTACGATCTGGACTTCATCCATCCGACGCCGGCCGACGACCCCGGGCCGGTGCTGGACGCCTTCAAGCTGTACCTGCGCGGTCAGGGGGTTGACCCGGCGGCCCGGCAGCGCGCGTCGGAACAGCGCCGCGAGCAAGCGGCGCAGGCGGTGCGGGCGCGTTTGCGCGGCTGGCGGCTCAACGTCTTCAATACCTGGCTGACACGGGCCCAGAAATTCGCACCGCTGCGCGAGGACGGCCTGGCCGAGGTCGGGCTGGCGTACCCGCTCATCCGGCAGATGCTGCGCGAAGCTGGCCGCCGCTTCGTTCAGGCCGGCGCCCTCAAAGATGCGGACGACATCTTCTGGCTGACCGAGGCCGAAGTGCGCCAAGTCGCCCGGCAGCTGGATGCCGGGGAGCCGGTCGAGCAACTGGCCGTGCACGTGCCGCGGCGCCGGGCCGAGCATGAGGCCGCGCTGCGCGTCAACCCGCCGCTGGCCCTGCCGCAGATGAAAGTTTTCGGGTTCGATCTCATGTCGCTCAAGGGCCGGCGCGGGCGCGGCGGCTCTGGCGATGTGATCAAGGGCGTCGCCTGCAGCGCCGGCCGCGTCACGGGCCCGGCGCGCGTGCTGCTCGGGCCGGACGACTTCCACCAGATGAGGCCCGGCGATGTGTTGGTGGCTCCGATCACCACGCCGGCCTGGACGCCATTGTTCGCGCTGGCTTCGGCCGTCGTCACCGATGTGGGCGGGCCGCTCAGTCACGGCAGCATTGTGGCCCGTGAGTATGGCCTGCCGTCGGTGCTGGGGACGGGCGTGGCCACCCGGCGCATCCGCAGCGGGCAAATCGTGACCGTCGATGGCGGCGCCGGCACGGTCACGCTCACCGAGAAGTTTGAGTCGCCGGGGCCGGCGCCGCTGGATTGGCGTCCGCCTGACCCACAGGGCTTCTACATGCGCACCAGCGTGGTGGACTTGTTACCGAACCCGGTCAGCCCGCTGTTTGCCACCTGGGGCATCCCGCGCATGGTAGCGCAGATGACGCCCATCGGTCAGCGGCTGACGCGGTCCCGGCCCATCCTGCAAACGGACTACTTCACCACCATCAACGGCTACGGCTACATGAACGCCCGCTTCCCGGCCCGGGCCTGGTGGTGGATTATCACGGGCTTGCTGCCCGCGTATCCGCGCATGCTGACCACGCTGGTCTCCTACTGGCGCGAGGAGGCCCGGCCGGAGTACCAGGCCGTGGCGGCCCGCTGGACCGGCCGGAACTTGGCGGGCCTCACCGCGCGCGAGCTCTGGCGCGGCGCTAACGAGCTCCTGGACGCCGCCATGCAGTACGTGTGTGGGCTGATGTACGCCACCATGGGCGCGTCGGCCGGCTCGGAGGGCCTGTTGACGCGCGTCTATGACCGGCTGGCGAAGCGGGACGGGGACCCGCCGGCCACGGTCCTGCTGATGGGCTGGGACAACCTTCCGGCCCGGGCCGAGAAATCGCTCTACGATCTAGCGCAGTGGGCGCGCGAGCAGCCGGCCTTGGCCGCCCACCTTCTGGCGACACCCGGGGCCGAGTTGGCCCGGCAACTGCGCGCCGAGCACGAGCCGGCTGGCCTGGACGCGCCGGCCTGGGGCGAAATGCGCCAACGGTTTGAGCAGCACCTGGCCCGGTACGGTCATGCCGTTTTCGAGTTGGACTTCGCCCAGGCCCTGCCGCTGGACGATCCGGCGCCGATGCTGGAGACGCTGAAGCTGTACTTGCGCGGCGAAGGCATGAACCCGCATGAACGCCAGCGTGCCGCCGCCGCCCGGCGCGAGGGGACAGCCGAGATGATGTTGAACCGCCTGACCGGCTGGAAGCGCTGGATCTTTGGCAAAGCCCTGCGCTGGGCGCAGTCGCTGTCGGAGGTACGTGAGGACGCCCTGGCCGATATCGGTCTGGGCTACCCGGCGCTGCGCGGCCTGCTGCTTGAACTGGGCCGGCGTCTGGCGGCGGCCGGCGCCATCGCCGAAGCGGGCGACCTGTACTGGCTGGAGCACGCGGAAATTGAAGCCAGCGTGCCCCGGCTGGATCTGGGTCAGCCGGGGCCTGACCTGCGCGAGCGCGTGGCCGAGCGCCGCCGCTTCTGGCACACGGTCAAACAGGTTACGCCGCCGCCCATGATCCCGCTGAAGAAACGCTACCTGGGCTTCAACACCGAAATCTGGGTGGCGACCGGCGAGGGCGAGCAGGATCAGGACACGTTGAAGGGCGTACCAGCCAGCGCCGGCACGGTGACGGCCCCGGCCTGCGTCATCCACGGACCCGAGGACTTCGCCCAGATGAAGCCCGGCGCGGTACTGGTAACTGGCACCACTACGCCCGCCTGGACCCCGCTCTTCGCGATGGCGTCCGCGATTGTCACCGACATCGGCGGCCCGCTCAGCCACGGCAGCATCGTGGCGCGCGAGTACGGCATCCCGGCGGTGATGGGCACGGGCATCGCCACCAAGCGCATCCACAGCGGACAGACGATCACGGTGGACGGCGGCGCCGGGCGCGTGACCCTTGCCAACGGTGCGAGCCACCCCACAGGAGGTGCCAGATGACAACCCAGACGTCTGGTCAGACACCGGCCCCGCTTTCGCCCGACGCCGCCGCGCTGAAGACGCTGATCGGGTTCCTGGGCGCGCTGGCCCTGACGGCGATCCTGCTCTTCGGCGGGGCGGGCCGGCTGGATTGGGGTCTGGGTTGGTTGTTCGTGGCGGCCTGGATCTTCCCCAAGCTGGCTTTTCTCGGCGTGTGGCGCTGGCGTGATCCGGACTTACTGGTGGAGCGGGCCACCCGCCACCGGAATGCCCAGCCGTATGACCGGATCCTCCTGCCTGTGTACTTCGTGCTGGCTTTCGGCACTTTCCTGGTCGCCGGCCTGGACGGCGGCCAATTCAGATGGTCGGCCGGGGTGCCGGCCTGGCTGGTGACGGCCGCCTTTGTCGTCTACTTATTGGGGAACAGTCTGGCGGGCTGGGCGATGGCGTCCAACCCCTACCATTCCTCTGAGTCTCGTCTTCAGGCCGAGCGCGGCCAATACGTGGTAGACCGCGGCCCCTACCAGTTCGTGCGCCACCCCAGCTACCTGGCCGCCGTCATGCTGTGGGTCGTCACCGGTCCGATGCTCGGCTCGTGGTGGGCCGTGATCCCGGGCGCGCTGACGGCCCTGATGATGATGATCCGGACCGTTCTCGAGGATCGGATGCTGCAGGCCGGGCTGCCGGGCTACGCCGACTACGCCCGGCACGTGCGCTTTCGGCTGATCCCGGGCGTGTGGTGAAGGCCGGCGAGAAAAGAGCTCGCCATGCAGCCGACGAGCCAGCCGCCAGCGCACAGCGGCAACCGCAAGAACCTGATCATCCTGGCCTTCACGCTCGTCATCGTCATGCTCGGGTTCGGGATGGTGGTGCCCATCTTCCCGTTCTACGTCCAGCAGTTGGGCGCCGGCGGAGGCGCGCTGGGCGTGCTCGTCGCGACGGCCGCGCTGACCGAGTTGCTCTTCGGCCCGTTCTGGGGCAGCGTTTCCGACCGGGTGGGCCGCAAACCGATCTTGATGATCGGCGTCTTCGGCTACGGCCTGTCCCTGCTGCTCTTCGGCCTCTCGACGCAACTGTGGATGCTATTCGTCTCGCGCGCGCTATCCGGCGTGCTCTCGGCGGCGGCGCTCTCGACAGCCATGGCCTATATCGGCGACAGCACCACCGAGAAGGAACGCGGCGGCGGCATGGGCGCGCTGGGTGGCGCGGCGGGCCTGGGTGTCATCCTCGGCCCCGGCCTCGGCGGCTGGCTGGGCGCCGGGGGCTCGCTCTCGCTGCCGTTCTTCGCCGGGGCCGCGCTAGCGCTGCTCGCGCTGCTGCCGATCGCACTTTTCCTGCCCGAGACGCTCCCGCCGGAGGCACGCGGGCGCCCCGGACGCAAGGTCGGCCTGGTGGACTTGCGCGGGTTGTGGCGGGCGGCCCGCGGTCCGCTGGGCGGGCTGCTGCTGCTGGCCTGCCTGGGCACGGTCGGCACCAGCAACTTCGAGTCGATCTTCAGCCTGTACGCGGTGCAACAGCTCGGCTACGGCCCCGAGCAGGTGGGCCTGGTGCTGACCGTGGTCGGTATCGTGGCCGTGATCGGCCGCGGCCTGCTGACCGGCCTGGCCACTGGGCGTTGGGGTGAGGCGCGCGTGATCCAGGCCGCGCTGCTGGCGGGCGCGATCGCTTTCGGGTTGCTGCTGCTGGCGCGGACCTATGCCGCCGTGTTGTCCACCAGCGGCTTGTTTGTTCTGATCACGGCTTTCTTCCGGCCGGCCGTGCACTCCCTCACCTCACAGCGCGCGACTGTGGGGCAAGGCGCGGCCATGGGCCTGAGCAACTCCTTCGTCAGCCTTGGGCGCGTGATCGGACCACTCTGGGCTGGCGCCGTCTTCGACGTGGACCCGCACCTGCCTTACCTCAGCGGCGTCGTCATCCTGGTGGGCGTTTTTCTGGCCAGCCTGGCCTGGCTCAAGCCGGACAAAGGCGACGGGCAAGGGGTGAATGACGGACCGGCCCCTCGGGCGGCCGTGCAGTAACTCTAACCATCTACGCCAGGAATTTGGCATACCCTGATAGCGAGCCACACTTGCCCAGGTCGATCGATGAACTCATACCACTTGCGCCCGACGGCGGAGGTTGAGCTCTGCCTGCAGCGCACGCCGCCCGAACTGCGCGACCTCGTACTCGAGCTGCGGAGCCTGATCTTGGCGGTGGCGCCCGACATCACCGAGCGCATCCAGCGGCGGGGCTTCACCTACTACCACGCAGCGCACGGCGGGCCAGTGAGCGCCGGCCTGTGCCAGATCGGCCTGGAACGCGATCACATCCGATTGGCTTTTGTGCACGGCGCGTTTCTGCCTGATCCGAAAGGGCTGCTCGAAGGTCCAGCCGCGTATAAGCGTTTCGTCCGGCTCGCCTCGTTTGAACAAGCTCCCTGGGAAGGCCTCCGCGACTTGCTCGCGGCCTCCGCCCGCTTCGACCCGCGCCGTCCGCGGCCGCGCGTCCGATAGCGCCGATCGGTTAGGGGACACCAGGAGGGTCAGCGTCTATGCCAACGCAGCCGCTCGCCATAGATGGACTGAAGATTGTGCCTGAGCCAGCTGAGCCGGAGACCACGGCCTGGATCGCTGAAGCCAGCGGCGCGGCGCTGCCCTTTATTCAGGAGCAGTGGGGGCTGCCGACGCCGGAGGATTGCCAACTCTACGTGATGACATCGTGGTGGGGATTCATCTTCCGTTCGGCGCCCTGGCCCTGGCGGATCGGGCTGGCAGCAACGCTGCCCATCTGGGCCGGACGCGCCCGGCGCACCTGGCCCTATAGCGCGGCCTGGACCCAGCGCTACGGACGGCGCGTGGCCATCGGCGTCAAACCACCTCGGCTGCTGGACAGCAGCGACCGGAGCCTCAGCCTGCACGTTTTCGAGGCCGAGCCGGAGGCCAGGCTGAGAATCCGGCATCTGGTCTGCCATGAGCTGACCCATGCCTGCTCGGCCCATCTGTCGCTGCCCATGTGGCTGAACGAGGGCCTGGCGGCTGTCACCGTCGACCGCTTCCTCGGGAAGCGCACCATCCGCGCGGACAGTCTGGCGCTGGTGAAAGCGTTCCAACCAAAGGGGCCCCCGCCGACCTACGCCCAGCTCGCGCGCCTGCCGGGCAGCGCCATCGCCTACCACGCCGTGCGCGGTTACTGGGTCGTGCACTACCTGGAAGCCCTCCGGCCCGGCCTTTTGAAGCGGCTGCTGGCCGTCCCGCGCAGCAGCGAGGCCCTGGATGCGTCGGTCGCGGGTGCGCTGGGCCTGGAGCCCAAACAACTCTGGCACCGCCTCGACGATCTCGTCACCGACCACTTTCAGAAGGCGCTGGCACAATCGTCATGAAGGTCGTCATCCCCACCATCGGCTCACGCGGGGACGTGCAGCCTTTCATCGCCCTGGCGCAGGGCCTGGCGGGCGCCGGCCACGCCGTCACGCTGGCGTCGCATCCGGTGATGCGGGGCCTGGTCGAGTCGCACGGCGTGACGTTCGCGCCCATCGGGCCGGACATCGACCTAGCCCAGGCGGTGGCCGACCTGCGTGCGCGCTCGCGCAACAGCGTGGTGGGCCTGGTGCGCGGGATGCAATTCTCTTTTCGGCAGCTGGAACTGGCCCACGCCGACATCCTGGCCGTGTGCCGGCCCGCCGACTTGGTGATGGTCCCGGCGCAGAGCGCGGCCGGCAAGAACGAGGCCGAGTTATTGAAGCGCCCCCACGCGAGCGTCAACTTCGTGCCCTGGGGGATTCCATGGGACGATCCCGAGCGGCCGTTTCTCAAACGAGCGGCCTATGGCTTTATAGATGGCCTCGTCAGCCTGATCACCACCCTGCCCCTCAACCGGATGCGCCGGCGGCTGGGCCTGCCGCCTGTCGGCCCGGAGGGCTTCACATCGCCGCGGCTGGACCTCGTCCCGGTCAGTCCGGCCGTCTATGCCCCCAACCCGCGCTGGCCGCCTCAACACCGGATGGTGGGGTACTGGTTTGCCGAGCCGCCGGCCGCCTGGGAACCTCCAGCTGATCTGCTGACCTTTCTGGCGGCCGGCGACCGGCCGCTGGTGATCAGCCTGGGGGCCATGAGTCTGGGACGGCGCGGCGCACTGGAGGCGGCCAGTCTATTTGTGGACGCCCTCCAGCAGGCGGGTGTGCGCGCGATCATCCAGGGCTGGGAGACGGCGTTGCAGTCGCTGACATTGCCGTCCTCGATCTACGCGACCTCGTCACTTCCGCACAGCTGGCTGCTGCCGCGCTGCGCGGGCCTGGTGCATCACGGCGGGTTTGGCACGACGGCGGCTGGCCTGCGGGCGGGGCTCCCGGCGCTGGTCATCCCACACCTGGTGGATCAGTTTTATTGGGGTCAGCGCCTCCAGGAACTGGGCGTCGGGCCGCGCCCGATCCCGCGCGCTAAGCTGGATCGGGCCGGATTGGCAGCCGCTTTGCGCGAACTGGCGCAGGGTGCCGACCGGCGGAGCATCGCCGGCAGACTGGGCGAACAGATCCGCGCCGAAGACGGCCTGGGCCTGGCGGTCCGCTTGATAGAAACGACGTTCGGCTGATTGCTACCGGCCGGATGATGGTCGGCCACAATGGCTTTGACGCAGCCATCGATCCGGGGCGGCGTGGCCGGCCCGTGTCGAGCACGAGGTGAGCACGATGACCTGGCAGGCTCACGTGAAGGGCGATCCGCTCCCCAGGCTGCTGGAGACCGCAGCGCCTGGCGTCCGCTACCTGGCCCTGCGCGACCTACTCGCCTGCCCGGCCGAAGACCGCGAACTCCGGGCGGCGCAGCGCCTCGCGCACACCCAGGGTCCGATTGCGCTCATCCTGGCCAGAATGCATCCGGACGGCTACTGGGCACGGCCCGGCCCCGGTTATCGTCCCCTATACCGCTCCACGATCTGGACCATCTCGCTGCTGGCGCAGTTGGGCGCCTCCGCCCAACAGGATGAGCGCATTAGGCGGGCCTGCGCCTATGCCCTGGATCACGCCCTGACATCCCGTGGCCAGTTCTCGATGACGGGCGCGCCTTCCGGAACCGTTGACTGTCTGCCAGGCGATCTCTGCTGGGCCTTTGTGAAACTGGGTTATTCCGACCCCCGGCTGAAGGCGGCTTTTGATTGGATGGCGCGCAGCGTGACCGGAGAGGAAATCGCGCCGGCCAGCGACCGCCGTGCGCCGCTGCGCTACTACGCCGGCAAGTGCGGCCCGGACTTCGCCTGCGGCGCAAACAACAGACTCCCCTGCGCCTGGGGAGCGACGAAAGTCTTGCGAGCGTTCAGCGTCTGGCCGGCCAAGCGGCGGACACCTGTGATCAAACGCGCCATGCGCCGCGGCGTGGACTTCCTCTTCAGTGTTGATCCAGCCACAGCGCAGTATCCCTGCGGTTACAGCGCCAAGCCGAGCCGCAACTGGTGGAAGTTTGGCTTCCCGGTTTTCTACATCACCGATCTGCTGCCGATCGTTGAAGCCTTCGTCGGCCTGGGATACGGCCACGACCCTCGGCTGGCGAATGCGCTGGCTCTCATTCGCGCCAAACAGGATGCCCAAGGACGCTGGCCGCTGGAATACGACTACACCGGCAAGACCTGGGTGGATTTCGGAGCGAAGAACCAGCCCAACAAATGGGTCACGCTGCGGGCGCTGCGCGTGCTCAAGCTGGCTAGCTGAGGCACGTCCTGCCGGCCAGATTTGCATTCAGCCAAAGGAAGGAGACCATGCGCGTCAGCCAACACGTCGCCTGCCAGGGTTTTCCGTGTCCAGATGTGGATCATGGCGGATACCTCGTTCCCAGGGTTGCGGTGCAACCGGAGGCCATCTCCATCTTCATGCTGGCGGAGGCTGCTCCGGCCGATCCCGGCGACGATTTCTATGCCGGCCCACAGGCTTTGTTCTTGGAGACCACGCTCCAGGCCTTCACCGAGGCCGGGGCGAAGGCGAACTCAGTCCGCGACCTGCTCGACCGGGGTGTCTACCTGACCACGGCCGTGAAGTGCGGCAAGACCGGCTATGGAATCAAGACCAATACCATCGAAACGTGTTCGCAATTGCTGGAACGCGAGATCGCGCTCTTCCCGAACGTGCGCGTCTTTCTGCTGATGGGTGATGTCGCCATCAAGGCCCTGAACTGCATCGGGAAGCGGAGCGGCGCCGGCCGCATCATCCCGGCCGGCGCCACCTACAAATTGCGGGGGGCCGAGTACTTCTTTCGAGGGGCCCGCGTCCTGCCCTCGTACCTGCAAGCCGGGCCGAGTTATTTCATCGAGAAGAGCAAGCGCCGGATGATCGCCGCAGACATCGCCACAGCCCTGGCGCTGGCGCGGACGCCGCCCGCCGCGCCTCTTCCAACCAATCATCGGTGACCAGGGAGGCAATTCGTCACATTCCGCCCGGCAAGATCGACTAAGTCCACTCTAGCCATGCCCGGCGCCTGTCAGGCGTTGTCAGGCTATCGGCCGTAACTTTTCCGCCATCTAAGGCGTATGGTGGAGTGAATCCCAAGCCTGGAGGCCCTATGTCTATGGTTGAGGCCGTGCAGTTGGTCAAGCACTTCGGCGCCACACCCGCCGTCCGCGACGTCTCCTTCGCCGTCGAGCCGGGCGAGATCTTCGGCCTGCTCGGGCCGAACGGCGCCGGCAAGACCACGACCATCCGCATGCTGCTCGACATCTTCAAGCCGGACAGCGGCCGGGTGAGCGTCTTCGGCGGCCCGCTGGACCTGGCGGGCAAGCGCCGCATCGGCTACCTGCCGGAGGAGCGCGGGCTGTACAAGGACCAGCCGCTTGAGCCGACCCTGCTCTACCTGGCGACGCTCAAAGGCCTGGACGAGGCTGCCGCCCGCCGCCGCCTGAAGGACTGGCTGGAGCGCCTGGAGCTGAGCGATCACCGGCGCAAGAAGGTCCAGGAGCTGAGCAAGGGCATGCAGCAGAAGGCTCAGATCATCGCCACGCTTCTGCACCAACCGGATTTGATCGTGATCGACGAGCCCTTCTCCGGCCTGGACCCGGTCAACACCCGTCTGGTCAAGGAGATCCTGGACGAGCAGCGCGCCGCCGGCCGCGCCATCATCATGTCCACCCATCAGATGCACCAGGTGGAGGCGTTGTGCAACCGCATCGCCCTGATCAACGCCGGGCGCGCGGTCCTGTATGGGCCAGTGGCCGAAATCAAGCGCCGCTTCGCCGGCAACGCCGTGGCCGTCACCGGCCAGGGCGATTTCGACCACGTGCCGGGCGTGGCGGAGACCACGCCCGAGAACGGCACCTGGCACCTGGGCCTGGAAATCGGCGCCGACCCGCAGGCCGTACTGCGCACTCTGTTGGCGCGGCCGGGCGTGAAGATCGAGCGCTTCGAATTGGCCGAGCCCTCGCTGGACGACATCTTCGTCACCGTCGTCCGGGACAAGTCCGCCCAGCCGGAGGTGGCGCATGCGTAACCTGTGGCTTGTGGCGCGGCACGAGTATCGGCGCACCGTGCTGCGGCGCGGGTTCCTAATCGGCACGCTGGCCGTGCCCGTGGGACTGGCCGCGCTCGTGGCGCTGGCCATCATTGTGGAAACCTCCGGCCAGGATCAGCGTCCGCTGGGCTACGTCGACCAGGCCGGCGTGCTGGCAGCGGTCCGCCCGGCGTCCGCGACCGCTGCGGACGACCAGATCGAGGTCCGCGCCTACTCGAACGTAACAGCCGCGCTGGCGGCCCTGGAGGCCGGCGAGATCCAGGCTTTCTTCGTCTTTCCGGCCGATTATCGGGCCACCCTGCGGACCGATCTGTACTATCTGGAAGCACCGCCGGCCACTGAGGTCTGGGGGCAGTTCGACGACTTTGTGCGCGCCAACCTGGTGGCCGGCCTCCCGGCCGACGTCCAGTCTCGCCTGCTGGAGGGACCCGCGATCACCGTAGTGGACCTGGCCAGCGGACGCGAGTTCAGCGAGCAGGGCATCATCAACGTCATCCTGCCGGTAGCGGCCAGCTTCCTGTTCTTTATCACCACGCTCTCGGCCTCCGGTTATCTGCTGCGCGTGGTGGCGGACGAGAAGGAGAACCGCACGGTTGAGGTGATGTTGACGTCGGTGACGCCGGCCGAGCTGATCGGCGGCAAGGCCGCGGGTTTGTTGGCCGCTGTGCTGACCCAACTGGCTGTCTTCGCCCTGGCCGTCGTCGCCGGCTTGGTCGTGGCAGGGAGCTACGTGCCGGAACTGCGCGAGGCGGTGATGCCGTGGAGCTACCTCGGCGTCATGCTGCTGTTCTTCGTGCCCACTTTCGCGCTGCTGACGGCCGTCATGGTCGCCATCGGCGCGGCGCTGCCGGATGTGCAGCAGGGCCAGCAGATTGTGGGCCTGTTCAACCTGGCCTTCATGGCCCCGCTCTTCCTGCTCACCGTCATCCTGGAGAACCCGTCCCATCCGGCCGCCATCTTTATGACCCTGTTCCCGACCTCGGCGTTCCTGACCATCTCGCTGCGCTGGGGTCTGGGCGTGGTCCCGCTCTGGCAGTTGGCGCTGAGCTGGGTGCTGCTGGTTGTCACCAGTCTGGCCGTGGCCTGGGCGGCGGCGCGCCTGTTCCGGCTGGGCATGCTGCACTACGGACAACCGTTGAGCCTGAAGACGGCCTGGGCGGCCGTCCGGGGCGAATGAGAGGCCGCCATGCTACGTAGCCTGTGGCTGATCGTCAAACATGACGCGGGCGCGCTCATGCGGCAGCCGACGTTCTGGCTGTTCTCTTTCATCATGCCCGCCCTCCTGCTGGCCTACTTCTCCTACGACGTCATCCGCGACAGCAACCAGTTCGGCGCGGACACGGATGCGGAGAAAGCCGAGAGCGACTCCCCCGCCCCAACCGACCTGCCGCGCATCGGCCTGGTGGATGAGGCCGGCCTGATCACGCGCACGCCGCCCGGCCTGCCCGCCGGCTGGCCGCAGCGCTATGCCGGCCAGACCGCCGCCCGCGCCGCGCTGGAGGCCGGCGAGATCGAGCAATACGTGCTTGTCCCGGCCGACTACCTGGCGAGCGGCCAGGTGACCGTCTACGATCGCGACTTCCAGCTTCTGAGCAGCGGCGCGGGCATGGGCGTGGGCTACGGCAGCGCTGACGCCTGGGTGCTGGAGTATCTCCTCAACTACAACCTGACCGGCGACGTGGCGCTGCTGGCCCAACTGCGTGACCCCACCCCCGGCGCCCTGGCCACCCAGCACCGGGTCGGCGCGCCGCCCGCGGCTGAGGCCACGGCCTCGCCCCTGGTGGGCCTGGTCTCCACCCTGGTGCCCTACATGTTCTACTTCCTGCTCGTGCTCAGCGGCAGCTACCTGCTGCGCAGCGTGGTAGCCGAGAAGGAGAACCGCACCGCCGAAGTGCTGCTCCTCAGCCTCCCGCCGCGCGACCTGATGCTGGGCAAGCTCCTGGCGATGAGCGGCGTGATGCTGGTGCAGCTCTTGATCTGGGCCGGCGGCGCGGCGCTGGTGCTCAACCGCGGCTCGAACCTGTTGCCCGTGAGCGGGCTGACCTTCCCGCCGGGGTTCTGGGTCTGGGCCGTGGTCTATCTGCTGCTGGGCTACCTGCTCTTTGCCTCGGTGATGGCGGCCGCGGGCGCGCTGGCGCCCAACGCCCGCGAAGGCGGGCAGATCATCTGGGTGCTGATCCTGCCGCTCATGCCGACCTTGATGTTCGGCTCGGAGCTCATCGAGCAGCCGGACAGCGCCTTGACGCTGTTCTTGAGCCTGTTCCCGTTCAGCGCGCCGAGCGCGATGGTGACCCGGCTGGCGGTCGGCCCGGTACCGGTCTGGCAGATCGGCGTGAGCCTGGCGGGGCTGGCGCTCACGACGTGGCTGTTCATCGGCTGGGCCGGGCGCTTCTTCCGTGCCGACAACCTGCTGTCATTCGAGTCCTTCAATTGGCGGCGCCTGCTCACGGAATGGCGGGCGCCGAGATCGGGAGGCGCGCCACCGGGAGCCTAGCCGCCTCCGGCCCGACGGCCTTCAGGAGTGAGCCTATGTCTACACTGGTCTCCAGCCCGCTGCCCGGCACCGGCCCAACAACTCCGCCCCGGTCCAGCACCTGGCTGGGCCGGCTTGGCCTGGCCGGGGTGTGCCTGGCCGCCGGCGTCGCGTGTTTCGTTTTCGCCAGCAACTACTTTCGCTTCTTTCCGACCAACGACAACCCGCTCTATCAAGGCGGGCTGGCCGGCCTGTTCCTGGCGGCTGCCCTGCTGATGCGGCGCAGTCCGCGCTGGGAGCCGTACTGGGCCATCGCCTATGCCTTCTTCGTGGCCACGGCCGTTTGGCTGATCACGACGCTGGCAGGCGGGTTTGGCAACTGGGCGCTGCAGCTGACGGGCATGGCGGCGGCGTCACCGGCCGGCACGGCGGTCGCCAAGGTGGGCGAGGCGGTTGGAACCGTGGCCATCATCCTGCTGCTCTGCTGGCCGGCCGGTTTCACGCTGAGCTCGCTGTATCTGAAGCGCGGCCAACTCAAGTGGGCGGTGCTGATCGGCCTGCTCACGATCGTCAACTTCGCCACCGCGGCCCTGATGGCGGCCTCCGGCCAACCCCGCGACCTGGACGCGCTCGGGCCGCTGATGCTCTGGGGCCTGGTCTTCTCGCTCGCCAACGGCTTCATGGAGGAGTTGTGGTTCCGCGGGCTGTTCCTGGGGCGGCTGGCGCCGCACCTCGGCCGCGGCGGCGCTGTCTTCGTCATCGCCGTGTTGTTCGCTCTGATGCACCTGGGCGCCGGGTACATGGAGCCGGCCGCCGTGATCGTCTTCTTCTTCAACACGTTCACCCACGCCCTGGTCCTGGGTTATCTGATCCTGAAGACCGACACGTTGTGGGGCGCGGCGCTGTACCACGCGGCCATGGACCTGTGGCTGTTCATCGGGCCGATCGGGTTGGCCGCCGGCGCCTGACGCCGCGGGGAAAAACCAGATGTCTCACAACTCGATCTGTTACTGGGAGCTCGCTTCCCACGACGCCGAAAAGACCGCGGCTTTCCTGAAGGCGCTCTTCGACTGGGAGATCACGCTGGACCCGCGCACCGGCATCTTCGAGATCCCGGCCGGCGAGGCCCGCGCCCACTTCAGCGGCGGCGGCGTCTTCACCCTGCGCCGGGCGCGCCTGCCCTTCCTGACGCTCTACATCCGAGTGGAGGACGTTGACGCTAAGGCCAAGCAGGCCGAGGCGCTGGGAGGCCTGATCGTCATTGCGCCTTTCAACATCGACAGCGCTTCCCGCATCTGCCTGTTCAATGAGCCCTCCGGGGTGACGCTGGCCGTGATTGGGCCGGCGGTCCCGGACCCAGCGGTCTGACGACGCCAGGTGCGCGCCCGGAGAGACCGACAATGGCCGGCGGCCAACTGCCTTAGGAGAGCAAACATGGACTCACTGTCACAGCGCGATTTGAACGTGCATATCCCGGTGGTGGCCTGGTTGATGATCGTGGGCCATGCCCTGTTCCTGTGCGCGGGCGTATTCAGCCTCGCGCTGCTGGGTGGTATTGGGCTGGCTGTGCGCGAGGACCCGGCGACGCCGATCCTGATCACCGTCGGCGCGGTGGTCGCCGCCTTCCTGGCCGGGCTCGCCTTGCCCGGCCTGGCGTCCGGCGTCGGCCTTCTGCTGCGCCAGGGTTGGGCGCGTTACCTGGCCATCGTCGTCGCCATCCTGGGCATGCTCAACATCCCGCTCGGCACGCTCATCGGCACCTATTCGGTCTGGGTGCTGTTCCAAGACGGCGCCACCGATTACTTCGCGCGGCCGGCCGCGGCGCGCTGATTGCGCCAACAAATGGCGGCGATGCCCCTGAGCGCTCAGCCCAAGCCAGCCCCGGGCGCGGTCCTGTCCGGCCGGGTTGTGCTTGGCCCTCCGGAGGCTTCATGAACACACGTTCCTTCCTGCTGTCCAGCCTGATCGCCGGGCTCGTCATCGGTTTGTTAGGCAACCTGCCGGTGCTGAACCTCGTCAACTGCCTGCTGTGCGTGTGGGTGTGGGTCGGCGGCCTGTTCGCCGTACGCGTCTACGGCCGCTATGAACGCGGTCAGCCAGACCTGACCCTGGCTCAGGGGGCCGGCCTCGGAGCGCTGTCCGGCCTCATCGGCGCCTTGTTTGGGACGTTGGTGCTCCTGGGGACCAGTTCGCTGACGCTGCCCGTGATGCGGGCGCTCGCGCGCGCCTTGCAGATCGAGGGCAATCTGCCCTTTGGGACCGGTGGGTTCGCAGAAACACTAACCTCCGCCCTGATCTTCCTCGTCGTGGATATTGTGCTCTATCCGCTCTTCGGCGCCGTGGGCGGCGTGATCGGAGTCAGCGTCCTCAAAGCCAAGCCGGGCGCGGGCGGAGCCGGAGGGATGACCGCATGAACCGGCCAGCGCCCCGAGTGACCGCAGCCCTGGTAAGCAGCCTGATGTTGGCGGCTTGCGCCGGGCCGTTACCGCCAGCTACCCCCACCCTGGCCCCCCCGACGGCGACGGCGCCGGCCGCCGGCCTCGCCAACCCTGCTTCGGTGAACTGCGAGACCGTGGGCGGCCGCCTGGAGCTGGTGACTCTGCCCGACGGGCAGGTGGGCGTGTGCGTCTTGCCCGACGGCAGCCTGTGCGAGGAGTGGGCGCTGTTTCGTGCTGAGTGCCAGCCGGGCCAGTTCCAGCCGTTCACACTCGGTCTTGAGCCTGGCCCCGAGAACGCCGGCGACCGGCACTGCCTGGAGGGCGGCGGCCAACTGGCCTGGCTGCGCCTGACCAGCGGCGCCGAGTACGGGTTGTGCGTCTGGCCCACCGGCAAGGTCTGTGAGCAGGGCGCAGTCGCGGGCGGCGAGTGCGGACCATAGGCGCCGCACCCGCCGGCCAGGAGTGCCAACATGGAACCGGCAACTCTCATCGGAGCAGGCCTGGCCCTGGCCATCTACATCTTGTCCAGCCTGACATTCATCAGCCGCCTGGCCGGCCAGCCGGAGTTTGGCCGCTGGCTGGGCGTGCCGCTCCTGCTGACGGCGTTCCCGCTCGCCTACTTGCTGACCCAGGCGCCGCGCCTGGGCCGGCCGCCGCTGTATTACCTCCAGATCAGCCTGATGCTGGCGTGGCTGGCGGTGGAATTTGTCCTGGATTACTGGCCCCGGATTGAGTTCCGGTCGATACGCTGGGCCGTGATCGGCTACGTGGTCCTATTCTTCGCCGGGACCGGCGGCATGCTGGGCGTGGCAGCGCTGGCCGGCCGGCCGTGGACAATGACGGCCGCGCTGCTATTCCTGGTGATGGCGGTCCTGGCTTTCGTCCAACGCGCGCGGACCGGGATGTAACCGGGCGGGTGAACCGGCCGCGTCGTTGCGGTAGAATACGCGCCATTGCCCCGGACCCATTTCCAGGAGAGCCGCATGGCCTTGCACGCGCGTGGGACGTTTGAGGTGAAGCTTGACCCGCAGCCGCTCAGCGAGTTGGGTCAGAGCGCCCAACTCGGGCGGCTGACCATCGACAAGCAGTTTCAGGGGGATCTCGTGGCCGCCAGCCAGGGCGAGATGCTGTCGGCCATGACGACCACGCCGGGCTCAGCCGGCTATGTCGCGCTCGAGCGCGTCAGCGGCCAACTCGGCGGGCGGCGCGGCAGTTTCGTCTTGCAGCATAGCGGACTCATGGCGCGCGGCGCGCCCACGCTGACGGTCACGGTCGTGCCGGATTCAGGCACCGACGAGCTCACCGGCTTGACCGGCACACTGACCATCCACATCGCCGACGGCCTCCACAGCTACGAACTGACCTATAGCCTGCCCGGCGCCGAATAAGCGCTACGGTGCCTGGCGCCGCACGATCCCGGACTGCCAGGCATAGACGGCCGCCTGCGTGCGGTCGGCCAGGTGGAGCTTGCCCAGGATGTTGGACAGGTGGCTCTTCACCGTCTTCTCGCTGATCACGAGGGCGGCGGCGATGGCGTGATTGCTCTTGCCCTCGGCCACCAGGCGCAGCACGTCCAGTTCGCGGTCGGTCAGCTCGCTGAACGCGTTGGCGCCCTCGCTGCGGGAGCCGTGCAGTTCGCGCACCATGCGCGCGGCGACGCGGGGATGCAGCACCGCTTCGCCATCGCGCGCCCGGCGGATCGCCTCCGCCAGCTCATCCGGGTCGATGTCCTTGAGCACGTACGAGAGCGCGCCGGCGCGAATCGCCGGGAAAATGTGCTCGTCTTCATGGTAAGACGTAAGCACGATCACCTGGGTGCGCGGGCTGGCCTGCCGGACGGCGCGCGTGGCCTGCACGCCGTCCATCCCCGGCAGCATCAGGTCCATCAGCACCACATCCGGCGCCAGCTTCTGCGCCAGCGCCACGGCCTCGGCGCCGTCGGCGGCCTCGCCCACCACTTCGATGTCGGCCAAGGTGCTGAAATAGGCCCGCAGCCCCAGGCGCACGACGCTGTGGTCGTCCACCAACACAACGGAAATTGGCTCAGCCATTACGGTCTACCCTCCACTGGCAGCGCCGCCGGCGGTGCCGCCGGCACCGCCGCCACCAGCGCCGTGCCCGCCGCCGAACTGGTCACATCCAGCCGGCCACCGCAAGCCTCCACCCGCTGGCGCATACTCTGCAGACCAAAACCAGCCGTGGCGGCCAGCGGGTCAAAACCGGCGCCATTGTCGATGATGGTCAGGACCACGGAGCGCGCCTCGTAGCTCAACCGCAGCGTCACGGCCGAGGCGCGGCTGTGGCGGACCACGTTCGCCAGCGCCTCCTGGGCCACCCGGTACAAGGCCTGCTCCATCTCAAGCGGCAGGCCGCGCTCATTCTGGACTTGCAGCTCGGCCGCGATGCGGCTGTGCTCGCGCCAGGTGTCCACGTAGGCGCGCAGGGCGCCGGCCAGGCCCTGGCCGTCCAGCGCGGCCGGCCGCAGCTCGGCGATCAGGCGCCCCAACTCTTGCTGGGAGGTCTTGAGCAGACTCTCGGCCTCGGCCAGATGCCGGTCCGCGCCCGGGCCCTCCGCGGACTGGGCCAACAGGTTGCGGGCCGCCCGGACCTGCATCAGGGTCGCGAACGACTGCTGCTTGACGGTGTCGTGCAGGTCGCGCGCCAGGCGGTTGCGCTCCTGGAGCGCCGCCAGCGCCTGCTGGGTCTGCAGCAGCAGTTGGACCCGCTCCGCCATGTGGCGCAGCCGGCGGCCGAGGTGCCCGATCTCGTCCTGGGCGCGGTCCCGCGGGGCATCGACAAAGTTCCCGTCGCTCCAGGCGTCGGCGGCCTGCGCCAGCGCCCCCAGCCGCCGGGTGAGGCCGCGTGACATGATGAAACCGAAGAGCGCGCCGAACGGCGCCACGGCCAGCAGGAGCAGCGCGGCCGTCACCACCACACTGCCCAGCAGCACCGGCCACAGCGTAAAGAGCAACGGCGGCTCCGGCTCGACGGTGAGCATCAACACGCCGACCACCTCCGAGTCCAGCCCGGCGCGCAGCACCGGCACGGCTAGAAGATAGTCGCCGTGCGGCGTGAGCGTGTAGAGCCGCAGCGGCTCGGTCACGCCGGAGCGGGCGCGCTCCAAGATCGTCTCGGCGCCGGCCACCGCCGGCGGCGTGTAGCGGCCTCCCGCCGGGGCGGCGTCCCCGGCCGGGACTTGTGCCAGCACCACGCCCTCGGGCGAGAGCGCGGTCAGCGGTTCGCCGGGCACCAACAGCGCCGCCGGGCTGTCCATGAAGCCGGTTGGCTCAATACTCGCCCGGCCGCCCTGCGAGACGGTCTCCAGCCAGGCTTGCAGGCCGGGCCGGTCCTCGGCGCCGGGCTGCAGGTACTCGCGGGCTTGCGGGTACAGCACCGTGAACACATCGGCCAGGTAGTCGCGCCGGTCCACGTTGAACAGGCTGAACGTGGCCACCGCCCCCAGCAGGAGCAGCACCTCCAAAGCCAGCAGCGCCAGCACGGTGACCAGCGTGTAAGTGATGATGAGCTTGCCGCGCAAGCTGCGGAAGAAGCGGAGCATACAGTGATTTTACCCTCGGCTTCACTCGCGGTCATTGAGCACGACGGCCGGCGACACTGCGGTCGGCTGCCAGGTGGCGCCGAGCACGGTCAGCAGGGTCAAGGCCACGCCGGTCGCCCCGATGGCGGCCGCCCCGCCCGGCTCCATCACCAGCAGGCTGGCGGCCAGAGGGTTGGCCAAACCCATAATCCAGAGCGCGATCTGAACGGTGAGCAGGCCGGCGCCGGTGGCGACGGCGGCCATGAGCACGTACTCGGCCGCCAGCGCCGCCAGGACGTGCGCGCGCGTGTAACCCACCGCCTTGAGCACACCGATCTCGTAACGCCGATCCAGCATGGCCAGGGTGACCGAGTTCGCCACCAACAGGACGCCGGCCAGGAGCGCCAGGCTGGCCATGGCCACCGCCAACACGAACAGGTTGCGGTAGGCCTGGGTGAAACGGGCCGCATAGGCGAGCATGTTGATGACCGTGGCCTCGGGCAACGCGCGGCCCAGGGCGGCGCTGAGGGCGGCCGCCTGGCGCGCCGGCGTCTCCACAAATGCCATCAGCGTATCGGGCGCGGCCAGGCGCTGGCCCAACTCAGCCGGAACCAGCAGCCCGAACTCCGGCCGCAGGCTGGTCGCGTAGTCCACAGTGTAAGTGCCCACAATCACCAGCGTGCGTGTCGCCCCATCCCGCCGAGTCACGTCGACGCGGGCGCCGATGGGCAGACCGCTCACGGCCGGGGCATAGGCGCCGTCCGGCGCGCTCAGCCAGGGGGCGCCCGTGACTGCGTAATCGCGCAGTTCGGTCTGGCCGATCAGGTGCGGGGCGACGTAGACGCGTTGATAGTCGCCGCGCGGATGAATCGCCCGGACCGTGGTGGAGTAGCCGACGGCGTAGTCTTGCACGCCCAGGCCGGACAAGGCCGCGCGCACAGCGGCCTCTTGCGCCGCCGGCGCCGAGATCGCCACCTCGTAGCTGTCCCACGCCACGGTGCGCTCGCCCATCTCGCGCTGGGCGCTCTGCGTCATTACTAGACCGAAGGCCAGGGCCACCACGCCGGTGTAGAGCGCGATCATGGCGAACACCAGCCCCCAGCCGCGCCGGCGCAGGCTGGACCGCGCCAGCCGCAGCAACGGCAGACCAGGCCCGCCCAGCAGGTGCGTGGCCGCCCAGGCCAGGCCGCCGAGCACGCCGCCCAGCCCGATGAGCCCGGCCAGCGCGAACAGCACCACACCCACGCCGGCGCCGAGCGAGCCCATGACCAGGCTCGTCACGGCCGTGAACGGCAGGCCCAACACCGCCGCCAGCAACAGCGTCCGCAGCCACGTGGCCGGCGGCGCCGCCAGCGCCTCCTGGCGCAGCAGAGCCAGCGGCGGCACCTGCGCCGTCCGCACGATCGCCCACAGGGCGAAGATCACGGTGGTGGCGACGCCGACCAGAACGCCGCCGGCCACCAGCGCCGGTGAGAACGCCCACACCAGGAGCAAGTTGCCGGTGCGGGCCAGCAGTTTCAGCAGACCGGCTGAGACCAGCACGCCCAAGCCGGCGCCGAGCAAGCTCCCCGCCAGGCCGAGCAGCCCGGCCTCCAGCGTGAACAACACCTGCAACTCGCCGGCCGTGTAGCCCAGCGTCTTCCACACGGCCACCTCGCGCTGGCGCCGCCGCAGCAGCACCTGCATCGTGTTGGCAATACCGATGCCGCCGACCATCAGCCCGAGCAGGCCCGCGCCCTTAAGCAACAGCTGGATCAACGCATCCGTCTGGCGGTTGCCAGCGGCCACGGCCGCGGCCGGATAAGCGTCCCAACCCTCGCTTGCGGCCTGCCGCTCCAACTCGTCCGGCCGGCCGGTGGCGGCCAGCGCCAGTGTCAGGTAAGGGCCGCCCCCGGCCAATTGCGCGGCGGTAGCGTGGGTGTAGTAGAACTTGCTGCCCTGGTGGTTGGGCGTGTCGGCGGCGATGCCCCGGATCACGGCTGTCACCGGCGCGCCGACGCGCAGATCGGACAAAACCAGGGTATCCCCGACGCGCAGACCTTGCTCCTCGGCGACGTCGCGCGTGATCACGAGGTCGCCCGGCGCCCGCAGCAGGGCCGGCAGGCTGGCGCCGGCCGGCTCCGCCAGGCTGAGCGCCCCCGCCAACGGATAGACGTCCGGGTCAATGCCCAGCGCGGTCGAGGCGAAATGCACCTCGCCGCTGTCCGGCCTTCGGTAGAGCAGCATGTGCGCTTCGGCCACCAGCAGATACTGTTCCAGCAAGCCGGCCTCGCGCCAGGCTCGCAGTTGGGCATCATCGCCAGGCCGCAGCGTGTCCTCGCCGCGCCGGCTGAGGCTGATATCGGCGCCGATCTGCTGGCGCGGCTCCAGCACCAGCGTGCGCCTGATGGACTCGGCGATGAGGGTCATGGCCAGCAGCGACATCACGCCAAACGCGATGCAGGCCACCGCCGCCCAGACGCGCTGCTCGCCGCGCCAGAGGTGGTTGACGGCCGTGCGCAGGAGGAAGCGCAGCCGGATCATCGCGACCCCGCTCGGGTGAGGCTGGCTCCATTCGGCGCCGGCGTGAACTGCCCGTCCACCAGGTGCAGGCGCCGATCGGCATAGGCGGCCACCTGCGCGTCATGCGTCACCATCACCACGGTCAACCCCAGCTGCTCGCGCAGTTGGCGGATCAGCGCCAGCACCTGGTGGCTGGTGGCGCTGTCCAGATTGCCGGTCGGCTCGTCGGCCAGCAGCACCCGCGGCCCGCCCACCAGAGCCCGCGCGATGGCCACGCGCTGCTGCTCCCCGCCGGAGAGCTGATGCGGAAGATGCTCCGCGCGCTCAGCCAGGCCCACCTGTTCCAGCAGCGCCCGCGCCCGCGTCCGCGCCTGGGCGGCGTGCGGGCCGATGTACAAAGGCACTTCGACGTTCTCCTGCGCCGTGAGGGTGGCGATGAGGTGAAAGGCCTGAAAGATCAGGCCGATCTTGGCGCCGCGCAGGCGCGCCAGACGGCTTTCCGCGAGGCCGCTCAGGTCGGCGCCATCGACGCATACCCGGCCGCGGGTCGGCCGGTCGATGCCGGCCAGCACACCCAGCAGTGTGCTCTTGCCCGAGCCGGACGGCCCGGTCAGGGCCACCCACTCGCCGGCGGCAACGGCAAACGACAGGCCGCGCAAGATGGGCAGCTCGCGCCGCTCCAGAGTCAGGCTGCGGTGGACGTCTTCAACTTCGATTATCGGGGATTGGGTCATGGGAACCTTTCAACGGCCAGGCTTGCGTCCGGCTCGGATTTGCGCCGGCCGGACTTTCCAGGCAGAGTGTACGCGCCCGTGTCCCGCGCCGGATCAGACCCGGGGTTGACTTCTTCTCGGACTGTGGGAGTATTTCCGGCCGTAGCCTGTGTTCCGCGCCAAAATCGCCTGCTTTCGGGAGCAACGCCCGTATGACCTGCCCTGCTGCGCTGCGTGCCGGCCGCGTCTGCTTGCTTGGTCTTGCCCTGGTTCTGCTGGCCGCTTGCGGAACTCCGCCCGCGACCACGGCGCCCGCGCCCGCCCTGACCACAGCCGCGCCGCGCCCGACCACAGCTCCGCCCCAAGTGACGGCGCCGCCGGCCGCCGCCACTCTGACACCCACGCCCACGCCCACGCGCACCCGGCTTCCGGCGACCGCCACCCGCCCGGCCACAGCCACGGCCGTGCTTTCGCCCACACCCTTCACGGCGGCGAACTTCCTCTTCGAGACCGACTATCCGCTGTGGAGCGTGGCCTGGTCACCGGATGGGCGTCTGCTGGCGGCGGGCGGTGAGGCGGGACGGATGACGCTGTGGGACCCCGCCACCGAGAAGCGCGTGCGCAACCTCTGGCTCCACTCCGGGTTTGTGGAAAGCCTGACTTTTTCGCCGGACAGCCGCAGGCTGGCCAGCGGCTCGGCCGACGGCACAATCATCGTCTGGGAGGCCGCCACCGGGCGCAGCCTGAAGCGCCTCGAAGGTGATTCCACCTACGTCTGGATGGTGGCGTGGTCGCCGGATGGCAGCCGGCTGGGCGTCAACCGCGCCCCCGATCCCGCCGTGGTCGTGTGGGACGCCACGACCTGGCAAGTCGAACACATCCTGGATTACCCGGAGAGGCTGTTCGAGGTCGCCTGGTCGCCGGACGGCAGCCAACTCGCCACGGGCACGACTGGCGACAACATAGTCTTCTGGGACGCACAGACCGGCCAGGTCGGGCGCGAATTGAGCGGCCACACCGATAATGTTTTGACGCTAGCCTGGTCGCCGGATGGCCGCTGGCTGGCCAGCCGTTCGCTGGACAACCAGCTCTTCATCTGGGACGTGGTCACCGGCCAGCGGGTGCACACGCACAGCGCTGGCCGCGGCCTCTTCAGCCTGGCCTGGTCACCGGACAGCCGGAAGCTGGCCTACGGGTCGCTGTCCGGGCCGGTCACGATCCTGGATGTCACCACCGGCGGCTATCTGTTCGCGCTGAATACAGCCAGCGCCCTGCGGGATCTGGCCTGGTCGCCGGATGGCGCCAAACTGGCCGCGGCCACAGGCGATGGTGTCCAGGTGTGGACGATCGGGCCGGAGCTTGTGCCGAGCCCGACGCCGATCCCGACACGCGGCGCCCCGGCCACGGCCAGCCCCGCCACACCGACGGCGGCCGCCACAGTGATCTCCGGCGACGGCCGCCCGATGGTCTTCGTCCCCGGCGGCCCCTTCCTGATGGGCGCGCCCGAGTCCGATGCCGCCGCCGACCCGGACGAGCGCCCACAGCACAGCGTCAGCGTGGACGCATTCTGGATCGACCAGTACGAGGTCTCACACACCGACTACTTCGCGTGCGTGGCGCTCGGCGCCTGCCCGCTGCCGGCCGAGAAGGACGTCAACGGCTTCGCTTACAAATACGCCGCCCAGATCCCGACCGGCGCGGTCGTCAACGTCACCTGGGACGCGGCCAACGCCTACTGCGCCTGGGCCGGCAAACGCCTGCCCACCGAGGCTGAGTGGGAGAAGGCCGCCCACGGCGAAACCTGGCGGCTCTACCCGTGGGGTGACGGCGCGCCGCGCGGCAAAGCCTGGTTCTGTGACAACTGTCTCTACGATCCGGCCCACCCGGAGGCCCTGGACGACTTCTCGCGGCCGGCGCCGGTGGACGCGTTCCCAGAGGGCGGCAGCCCGTATGGCGCCGCCAACCTGGCCGGCAACGTCTGGGAGTGGGTGGCGGATTGGTATGGGCCCGGGACCTACGCTGCGCCGGATCAGGTCAACCCGGCCGGGCCGGCGACCGGCGAGTTCCGCGTCATCCGCGGCGGGAGCTGGACCAGCCAGCCGGAAGATCTGCGGACGACCTACCGCAACGCCTGGCGCCCAGACACGGCCTGGATCGACGTCGGGTTCCGCTGCGCGCAGGCGGGGGAGTGACAGCCGAGAAGACTGCCACGACCGGCCAACCTGTATAATGATGGCCAGCCGGGGAAACACAAAAGCCGCTTGGTTCTAACGCTATGACGCCTGCCCGCCGTGTGCTCATGGTCGTCGGTTTGCTGATTCTGGCCGCTTCACTGTGCCTGCTGGTGGTGGCCAACCGGCCTGTGGACCGCAACAGCGACCGCCAGCCGCTGCCGGCGCCTGATCTGACGCTGCCCACACCCGAAGCCCGGCCCGTCCCCGCCCTGCCAGCCGCAGTCGTAGAGGCGCCGGCATGGTGATCCGGCGCCTGGCCGCTGTTCTAGCGCTGGCCGGTCTGCTCGCCGCCTGTGCGCCGGCCGGCACAGCGCCGCCCACATCCTCCGAGGGCAGCATCAGCCCAACGTCTGGGCCCGTACTGACGGCCCCGGCCCAATCCACGTCCGCGCCCCTGCCCACCGCTTCACCCCGGCCCCCGGCCGGCGATGTGGTCCCCAGCCCAGCGCCAGCCATCAACGAGGCCCGCGCGGTCGAGGTGGAGTGGCCGGTTTCGGTGCGCGCGGGAAACTCCGACCTGATCCGTCTGGGCCTCGTCACCCGCGCTGAGGATTACCTCACCCCGACCGCCGAAGTTCCGGGCAGCCAGACGGGCGGCACGCCGGTGGAGATCCCGGACCTGTACGCCACGCACATCATCACGGCCATCGCGCGCCTGGATGCGGCCGGCTTCGAGACCGACCGCCCGGGTGACTGGGCGCAGGAGTTGGTGCCCGGCGAGCCGCTGCGCTGGCAGTGGACGATCCGGGCCAAAGAGGCCGGCCGGCAGGTGGCCGTCGTCACGCTGCGGCTGCGCTTCGAGCCGAAAGCCGGCGGCGCCGCGCGCGAACGCGAGATCTACAATCGCACCCTGACCATAAACGCCGACACCGTGCTGGGTCTGTCCGGGCCGGCGGCGCAACTTCTCGGTGGCGCGGGCTCGGTGATCGGCACAGTGTTGGGATTCCCGTTTCTGGACAAGATCCTGGCCGCCCTGTGGGCGCGCCTCCGCCCCAAGCCCCCGCGCAAACCGGCGCCTTAAACGCAAAAGTCGGGGCGCCTGGCTGTGCGCCCCGACTCGCATGAACTACGCGCATTCGCCCCAGTCGCAGCGCCCGTTGCCGTTAGTGTCCGTGTAGCGGCGGCAATGTCCGGGGTAGCTGCAGCGCCGGTCGCACTGGACCGTGCACGTGGCGGCGGCCGCCGTGCCGCCGTTGGTCGACACGCTCACCTCGGTCCCAGCCGACTCGGCCGCGCTCGCCTGGCTCGTGACGCCGCTCAACGCCTGGGCGCTGGCCAACAGCGCGGCCGCGCCCACCATACCCATCAGGCCCAGAAACTCACGCCGGCTGGGCCGTACCGAACGGACCGGCGCTGCCACGACGGCCACCGGGTCCGGGCCGGCCAACGCCGCCATCTCCGCCCGCCAGGTGGTCACGATCCAGCGCCAGTGGGTGCCCACTTTGACCACCACCAGGACCAGCGTGAGCACCGCCGCAGAGACGTGGACATTCAGCCAGGCGGCGTAACCGGTCAGGGCCAGGTTGAGCCAGCTCGAGATCACCAAGCCCGTTGCCACGATGACGCTGAAACCTGCCAGCAGTCCGGCGTCGATCAGAAAATAGAGCGGCCCCAGGCCGCCGGTATTGCCCAACAGCCGCCGAGCGACCGAGACCACCCAGGTGCGATGCACCCAGCCATGGTAAGCCGCCAGCGCCCCCAGCGCGACGCCGATCCATTGATGCCATTCCAGACCGGTCCAATCCAGGAAGAAAGTCACCAGAAACCCAATCAACAGGGCAGCGGCTGTAATCCATTTCCACATGCGTGAGCCCTTAGTCATCGTCGTATCTCCTTTCAGGGCCTACGCTACCAAGCCGGCGTACAGATCGGGTACAGAAGCCTCCAACAAAAGATAAAGGGCCGCGCCCGGGCGGCCCTTTGTTGAGGGTGCGGCGTGCGGTCGACGGTTACGGCTGGTAGGCGGGCAGCCGGCCGGACTCGTCCGGCGAGGCCGGGTAGAAACGGATCGCCTGCCCGCCGCCGGGCGCCAGATCCAGGCGCAGCAACGTGGACGCCTCCACCAGCGACTCGCTGATCGCCAGCGCGTACGGGTTGGTCTGCCAGTCGGCGTCCGCGCCGTCGGCGTAGATCTGGGCCACGTAGGTCACGCCCGGCGCCAGGAAGTCCAACGGCGCCTCCAGCGTGCGGGCTTCTTCATCCGTGACCGCGCCCAGATACCACTCGTCCCCGTCGCGCTCGCGGCGGACGACGGTGAGGTAGTCCCCGATCTGGGCGTGCAGGACGCGCGTCTCGTGCCAATCCGCGGGCACGTCCACGATGAACTGAAACGCTGGATTGCCTTCATAGTTCTCGATCAGGTCGGCCGCCATCTGCAACGGGCTGTAGATGACGACGTAGAGGGCCAACTCCTTGGCCAGGGTGTGGTTGACCCGGTTGGCGGGCCGATACTCCGGGAAGGTCAGGGCCAGGATGCCCGGCGTGTAGTCCATCGGGCCGGCCAGCAGGCGCGTGAACGGCAGGATGGTCACATGGTCGGGCGGGTTACCGCCCTGTCCGTCCCAGGCGTTGTACTCCTGGCCGCGGGCGCCCTCGCGCGTCATCAGGTTTGGATAGGTGCGGCGCAGGCCGGTGTCCTTCAGCGGCTCGTGAACGTCCAGCATGATGCCATAGCGGGCGGCCGCGTCCACCACGCGCTGATGGTGCTCGACCATGTATTGGCCGTGATGCCATTCCAGGCCCACCAGGTTGCCCTGCTGATCGTAACGTTCGATCCCCTGGCCGTAGCCGACGTAGCCGGTCTTGACCATGGTGATCCCTAGGCGTTGATAAAGCGCGAAGGCGGCCTCCAGCTGCGCGTCGTAATTGGCCACCGCCGCGCCCGTCTCATGGTGGCCGATGATCTGCACACCCAGCGTCCGGGCATAGGCCGCCAGCGCTTCCAGGTCGAAGTCGGGATAAGGCGTCGTGAAGTTGAACGAGTCCCCGTTCAGGGTCCAGTCTCCGTCCCAGCCCAGGTTCCAGCCCTCCACCAGTACGCCGGCAAAACCGTGCCGGGCGGCGAAATCCAGGTAGGCCCGGGTGTTCGCGGTGGTCGCTCCGTGCCGGGGGCCGCTGGCCCACGTCCACTTATCCAGGTGCATGCCCCACCAGATGCCGATGTACTTGCCGGGCTTCACCCAGCTCACGTCGCCGAGCTGATTCGGCTCATTGAGGTTCAGAATCAGGTAAGACGTGATCAGGTCGCCGGGGTCATCGGCGATCTGCAGGGTGCGCCAGGGCGTCTTGAGCGGCGTCTGGCCGCGCACCCTCACGCCGTCGGACCACGGCACCAGGTCGGCGTGCAGCACCAGGTTCTCGTCCACGGCCAGCGTCATCAGGCTGTAGTTGGTCAGGGCCGCCTCGTGCAGGCTGAGGTACAGGCCATCCGCGGTCCGCAGCGTCAACGGCGTGTGCGCGGCCCCGGTCGTCGATTTGGCGATCGCGCTCAGCGGCGTGTTGCGGTAGAGGTATTCAAACCGGTTGTCCAGGTAGGCGCCGATCCACCAGGCCTCGTGGTCGCCGCTCATGGCAAATTCGGTGCGCTCGGCCATGATCTGGAAGTCGTCCAAGTTGGGCTGTTCAGGCAGCTCGTAGCGGAGCCCGAGGCCGTCATCGAACACGCGGAAGACTACGCTCATTGTCCGCGGCGCGGCGCCGGCCTCGGTCAGGTCCACCCGCAGCTGGTTGTGGTGATCGCGGATCTCTTTGACCTCGCCCCATGGCTGAGTCCAGGTCTGGTCAACCGCGGTCAACGCCGAGGCCTGGATCGCCAGGCCCTCGCCCAGCGCCGGGTCCAAGAGAAACGTGAAGCCCAGCCGCGACGGCAGCAGAACCGGCCGGCCATCGCGCGCAACGCTGTAGGTGGGCACGCCCGCCACCACGGCGAAGAGCACCTCGATCCGGCCATCCGGTGATGTCACGCGCAGGCTGTCGGCGGGCATCGGGATCGGCGTCGGGCGCGGCGTCTGGGTCTGCGCCTGGTCCTTCTGGGCGGTCTGGGTGAGCACCGCCGCCTGCAGGCGATTGGGGGTCGCCGTGGGCTCCAGGGTCGGCCCAGGCGGCGCGGCCATCGTCGTCAGGGTGGGTGCGGCCGGCGGGGCGCCGGTCGGCCCGGCCGTGGGCTGGCTGCAGCTCACGGCCAGCAGCAGGACGCCAAGGACAGCGATTCGAATTGTGCGCAGCATGGGGGCTCCAATGAGGAATGCGGCCATTCGGGGGGCGGCGGCAGCGCCAAAAACCGCCCCGCCTCACATTACAGGCGGCCGGCCGCCGCTGTCAATGTCACCGTCACAGTTGATCTGTACCAAACATTTATAAGTTGTACGCAGCCCTTAAACCCTGCCCGGACACACTAATGGTCAGCCGGACCGCTTCTGGCGCCGGCCTGAGCAGCACTTTTGAGTTGGAGGCATTTGCCATGCGAAACATACTGAGAGGTTTAGCCACCGGGCTGTTGGTCCTGGCCCTGACGGCTTGTTCGGGGGCCGCGGTCGGCACCACCAGCGTGAGCGACTCGCAGACCAGCGACCTGATCACGTCAGCCGTGACCGGCACTGGCGCCACAGTCGCCGTGGACAGCGGGGCCGCGACGGCGGCCGAGGCCCTGGCTGAGAATGCCGTGGCCCAGGCCGACCCGGCCGACCTAATCTGGGACAGCGCCGCCGTGAGCGCCATCTCCCTGAACGGCGACTCGATCACGGCGGACGCCGCTGGCGTACAGGTGGACGGCAGCCGCGCCACCCTCACCGCGGCCGGCACGTATAGCCTGAGCGGCGCGCTGACCGACGGCCAGATCGTCGTGGACACGGCCGACGACGGCGTCGTCCAGTTGATCCTGAACGGCGTGGACATCCACAACGAAACCGGCGCCGCCATCAGCATCGTCAACGCCGAGAAGGTGGTGATCGTCCTGGCGGACGGCACCCAGAACACCCTCAGCGACGGCGCCGCCTACGTGTTCGCCGACCCGGCCGAGACCGAACCAAACGCCGCGCTCTTCAGCAAGAGCGACCTGACCATCGCCGGCAACGGCGCCCTGACCGTCACCGGGAACTACAACGACGGCATCGCCAGCAAGGACGGCCTGCTGATCGCGGGCGGCACGCTCACCGTCACCGCCGCCGACGACGGCCTGCGCGGCAAAGATTACCTCATCGTCACCGGCGGCGCACTCACCGTCACCGCCCAGGGCGACGGGCTCAAGGCCGACAACGAGGAAGACGCCACGGCCGGCTACATCGCCATCGAAGCCGGCACCGTCACGGTCACCGCGGGCGGCGACACCCTCACGGCCCAGACCGATGTCCTGATCACCGGCGGCACCTTCAACCTGACCGCCGGCGGCGGCAGCCGCCAGGTGGTGGCCGCCGACGCATCCGCCAAGGGCCTCAAGGCGGTCGCGGCCCTGACCATCGACGGCGGCACTTTCACGATCAACGCCGCCGACGACGCCCTGCACTCCAACGGCAGCCTGACCATCAACGGCGGCGTCTTCCAGATCGCCACCGGCGACGACGGCGCGCACGCCGACGCCACCCTGACCGTGAACGGCGGCGAACTGCAGATCACTGAATCGTACGAGGGCCTAGAGAGCGCTGTGCTCACGCTCAACGCCGGCACGATCCACATCGTGGCCAGCGACGACGGCCTCAACGTGGCCAGCGGCAATGACGGCTCCGGAACCACCCAAGGCGCCGGCGTCCGGCCCGGCCGCGGCCCTGGCCAGGATGCCTTCGCGGCTTCGGCCTCGGCCTCCAGCTATCGCCTGGTCGTCAACGGCGGCTACGTCACCGTGGACGCGGCCGGGGACGGCCTAGACATCAACGGCGCCATCGAGATGAGCGGCGGCGTGGTCATCGTCAACGGCCCCACCGAGCAGATGAACGGCGCGCTGGATTACGATGGGTCGTTCCCCATCACCGGCGGCTTCCTGGTCACGGCCGGCAGCGCCGGCATGGCCATGGCGCCGGACAGCTCTTCCAGCCAGGCGTCCGTGCTGGTCAATCTCACCAGCACCCTGCCGGCCGGCACGCTGTTCCAGGTCGTCAACAGCGCCGGTGAGACGATCCTGGCCTTCGCGCCGAGCAAGCCGTACCAATCCGTCACGTTCTCGTCGCCGGCGCTCGTCCAGGGCGAGACCTACACCATCTACCTCGGCGGCACCGCCACCGGCACGGTCGTGGACGGCCTGTACCAGGCCGGCAGCTACTCGGGCGGGTCCCAATACGCCAGCTTCACGGTGGCCAGCGCCGTCACCCAGTTGGGCGGCGGCGGGGGCGGCCGGTTCCGCCCGTAAGCAACCCCGCTCGACCATCCCCCTTTTTTCTGCGGCGGCCTCCCCTACGGAGGCCGCCGCTTTTTTTGTCTTCGACCCGGGCCAGGCTGAAGCGCAATGCACGTTTTGGCCGCCGAGGTGGTAGACTGAGTGAAGCCCGGAGGAACGCATGACCTGGAAATTGCTGGAAGACCAACAGCCGGACCTGGCGGCCTTTGGTGCCGCCCGCCTGAACGGCCGCGTCAGCTACCTGGCCACCGTGCGCTCGGACGGGGCGCCGCGCGTCCATCCGGTGACGCCGATCATCGGCCAGGGCCGCCTGTTCCTGTTCATGGAGCCGACCTCGCCCAAAGGCCATGACCTGCGGCGCGACGGACGCTACGCCCTGCACTGCGCGATGACCGACAGCAGCGGCGCCAGCGGCGAGTTTCTAGTCTCCGGCCGGGCGCACGCGGTGGGGGACCCGGCGCTCCGGGCGGTGGCAGCGGGCTTATCTAGCTATGCCCCTGCGGACCGCTACATCCTGTTTGAACTCGACGTCGAGCGGGCGGCGTCCACGGTTTATCCCGGGGACCAGCCGGTGCGGAAGTCCTGGCACAAGCCACCGAGCGAGATGTAGTGACCCGTCCACGTGCCAGAGATGGACCGGGTAACCGGATCCAAGTGGCGCTCAGGCGGCGCCGATCGAGCCTACTTATTGCGGTTTCCGTATGGGTTGGCGTCACCCCGGCGCAGGCCGGGGTCCAGTTCGTGGCGAAATCGCCTGGATCCCGGCTCTCCGCTTCGGGGCCAGGGTTCGCCGGAATGACGTGGGTGCAGATCAAATCGGAAATCGCCATGAGTGGACGGGGTACTTGGGCGCGCCCCGGATCTGATGGAGCGGGTGATGGCTAAGCGACGGAAGTTTCGAGCCGTGATCGAAGACGCCGGAGGCGGCGGCGCCTTTGTGACCATCCCCTTCGACGTGGAGCAAGCCTTCGGCCAGAAACGCGTCAAGGTCAAAGCCACCCTGGGCGGCGAGCCGTACCAGGGCTCGCTGGTGCGGATGGGCGGCGACTGCCATATCCTGGGGGTCCGCAAAGACATCCGCGCCCGGCTGGGGACGTCCATCGGCGACGAGATCGAGGTCGTGCTCACGGAGGACACGGCCCCGCGCTTGGTGACGGTTCCGGCCGATCTGCAGCAGGCCTTGGACAGAGACCCCGCCGCCAGCGCGCGCTTCCGGCAGCATGCCTACACGCGCCGCAAAGAGCTGGTCGATTGGATCACTAATGCCAAGCGCGCCGAGACACGCCAGGCGCGCCTCAGCCAGATTCTGCAAGGGCTCCGCCGGCCCGAGCCGACGACCAAACCCATAAGGAAGACTATGCCTACTGCCCCCACGCCGACCATCGACAGCTACATCGCCGGCTTCCCGCCGGACGTCCAAGTCGTCCTGCAGAAGGTCCGGGCCACGATCCACAAGGCGGCGCCGGACGCGCAGGAAGCCATGAAGTACGGCATCCCGACCTTCACGCTGAACGGCAACCTGGTCCACTTCGCGGCCTTCGCGCACCACCTCGGCTTCTACCCGACACCGTCCGGGATGACGCGCTTTAAGAAGGAATTATCGGCCTACAAGAGCGCCAAGGGATCGGTGCAGTTTCCGCTGGACCGGCCGACCCCGTATGCATTGATCGCCAAGATCGTGAAATTCCGAGTGCAGGAGAGCCTGGCCAAGGCGCCGGCTAAACGCAAGCAGCGGTAACGCCGGCCCGGGCCCCAGTTCTCCGCACCGATCCGCCGCGCCTCCCAAAGGGCTGCGCGGGGAGGAGAGCTGGCGATGTTGCTGATCCCGACCTATCGCCTGGACGTCTTCACGCCTCCGTGCTCGCCGGGCGCCGTGACCTTTACGGCTGTCGCCAAGCTGCCGGTCAACATTGCCCCGGCCCTGCCCTACCTCAACGCCACCTTGAGCGGCGCCGTCTATCAACCGGCCGCCCACGCCCTCATCTGGCGTCAGGGCCGCCACACGCTCGCGTTTCACCCCCGCGAAATCGCGGCCAGCAATGTGGAAGACCGCGACGGTGCCCGCCGGTTGATCGAGTCCATGATCCAGCTGGTGAACGAGACCTGGGAGCGCCGGGCCGCCATCACGCCGGACGGCACCCCGCATCAGCCGCCGACGCCGGTGGCGCTCTACCGCTGGCTGCCGCGCACCAACTGCCGGCAGTGCGGCCAGCAAACCTGCTTCAACTTCGCCCTGCGGCTCGTCACCGGCGAGGCCGCCCCCGAGGACTGCCCGCCGCTCGCCGAGCCGAACCAGGCGCAGAGCCGGGCGGCCCTGCAAGACCTGCTCAGCGGCCTGAGCAACGCGCCGGGGCCAGCCGCCAGCCCCGGTCGCTAAAGGCTACTCCCACGACCTCATGGTTCCGCCAGGGCCAGCGCCGCGGCCTGCTCGAGAGTGAGCGCGCGGCCCTGCGCCCACGCGGACTGGAAAGCGGCGGCCTCGAGCGCGGCCCGCACGGCGGCCACCAACTCGTCATACTCGCGGCGCCGCCCCGGCAGGATGGGCACCCCCAGCGCCTCCCGCAGCGCTTCGGCGGCGCCAAGCAGGCGCGCCGCCACCTCCGGCCGGCGCGCCGCCTGCTCAACGTAGGCGAGGTTGGTGAGCGTCACCGCTACCCCGCGCCGCTCGCCTGACTCCAGCCGCAGCCGCAGCGATTCCGCGAAGCAGGCTCGCGCGCCCTCCAGATCGCCCATCTGGCGCAAGGTCCGGCCAAGCCCGCCCAACGGCGTGGCCGCAGTGCCGTTGGACAGGGAACGCTCCAGGCCGATGGCCTCCTGAAAGCAGGCGTGCGCGGCCTCCAGCTGCCCCGTGTCCAGCGCCGTATTCCCCAGGTTAATCAGGGCCGTCGCCATTCCGTTGGTGTCGCGCAGCTGCCGAAAGACCACCAGGCTGGCTTCGGTCAGCTGCCGCGCAGCCGCGTAGTCGCCCTGTTCAAACGCGGCCACGCCCAGGTTCACCGACAGGGCGGCCGTGTTGCGCGGGTCGCCCAGCGCCCGGTACAGATCCAGGGCCTGCGTAGTCAGCGCGCGGGCGGCGGCATAATCACCCTGACGCTGCGCGACATGGCTCAGGGCGTTGCAGGCTTCGGCCAGGCCGGCCTGGTCGGCCTCGCTCTGATAAAGCTCGCGGCTGATCTCCAGAGCGGCGCGCGCCTCGGCGTACTCGCCCAGGCCGGTGTGGGCCAACCCTTCCGCCAGCCGGGCCTGGCAGATCCCGGCCGTGCTCTCCAGTTGGAGGAATTCGGCTAGGCCGAGCCGGGCCAGGTCCAGGGCCTCGCGAAAACTCCACTGGCCGTGCGCCAGGCGGCTGGCCGCCACCAGCGCCTGAGCCTTCAGCGCCGAGGGGGCCGCCCCCGCCCGCGCCAGCAGGTTTTGCAGCCAGCGCCGGCCCTCGTCCAGGTGAGCGCGCACGCTCCAGAACCGGGTCAGGGCCACAGCCAGGCGCAGGCCGAGTTCGAGATCATGCGCCTGGCTCCAGGCCAGCGCCGCGCGCAGGTTGGGGTGCTCGCGCTCCAGGCGGTCGAACCAGGCAAGTTGGTCCGGGCCGTCCAACTCTAGCCGAGCGCGCTCCGCCAGGCCGGCGAAGTACGCGGCGTGGCGGGCCTCGGCGCCAGCCGCCTCGCCGCGGGCGGCCAACTGTTCCCGGGCCAATTCGCGAATGGTCTCCAGCAGCGTGAAGCGGGTCTCGTCCGCGGCTGAGTACGCCTGCACCAGGCTGGCGTCTGTCAAGGCCTCCAGAACCGGCAGCCCGGCGGGGGAGGCGCCGAGGACAGCCTGGACCGCCGAGGCCGTGCCGCCGCCGGCGAACACACCCAGGAGCGCGAACACGCGCTGCTCAGGCGCGGTGAGGCGGTCATGGCTCCAGGCCAGGGCCCCGCGCAGCGTGCGGTGGCGGTCCGGCAGATCACGCGGCCCGTGCGCCAGGGCCTCCAAAGGTTGAGCAAGCTGGTGCAGCAGTTCCGCCGGCGACAAGGTTCGGGCGCGCCCGGCCACCAACTCGATCGCCAGCGGCAGGTGATCGACGCGCGCGCACACGGCGGCGACGTCGGCGGTGTTGGCGGGCGTGAGGGTGAAGGTGGGGCGGGCCGCGCGGGCGCGCTGGCCGAAGAGCTGGATGGCCGCCTCCGGCGCCAGGGGGGCCAGCGGGAAGAGCTGTTCGGCGCGCAGGCGCAGCGGCGCCCGGCTGGTGGCCAGCACCTTCAGCGCCGGGCAGGCCGCCAGCAGATCAGCCAGCGTTGGCGCCGCCGCCAGCACATGCTCGCAGTTGTCCAGCACCAGCAAGGCGTGGCGGTTCCGGCCCCAGGCCTTCAGGCTGGCCGCCAGCGGCTGGCCGGCCTTTTCCGGCACGCCCAGCGTCTGCGCGATGGCCGGCAACACCAGTTCGGCCTCGGCGGTGGCCGCCAACTCCACCACATGGACGCCGTCTTCAAAATCGAAGCGCAGGCGATGCGCGGCCTCCAGGGCGAGCCGGGTCTTGCCGATGCCGGGCGGGCCGGTGAGGGTCAGCACCCGCACGGACTCGTCGCGCAGCTGGGCGCACACGGACCGCCCCTCGTCGTCGCGGCCCACCAGGGGGCCGGGCGGCAGCGGTCCGTTGACGGGCGGCGCGCCCCGCTGGCGCAAGGGTTCCAGCTGACCGGCGCGCGCCAGCGCGTGGAGACGCCGCGTCTCCGCCTCCGGCTCCACGCCCAACTCATCCGCCAGCGTGCGCTGCAACTGCTGGAACTGGGCCTCTGCCGCCGCGGCCTGCCCGTCCAGCGCCAACAGCCGCAACAGGGCGCGCTGGCTGGCCTCGCGCAGTGGATCGAGCGCCGCCAGCCGCCGCGCGTAATCGACGGCGGCCGGATACGCGCCGCACCACTCGGCGCGTTCGATCAGGCGCTCCAGGGCGCTGAACGCGCGCTGGCGCAGGCGCTCACGCCACACCAAGGCCCATTCCTCAAAAGGCGCGCTGTCGGCCACCATGAGCTGGCTGAGGCAGTCGCCGCGATAGGCCGCGATGGCCGCGGTCAGGGTTTCTGCGCAGGCAGGGCAGGTCCGCCAACTGCGATGCGGGTGGCGTTCCGCGCCGTCGAGCCAGGCTTCAAACTGCCGGGCATCCACCCAGAGGGCCTGGTCGGCGTTGAGCCTCACGGACTCGGCGCTCGTGAGCAGCCAGGCCGCGCCCGTCTCACTCTCACCCAGCGCCTCCCGCAACGCCACCAGCACCTGCGTGAGGTTGCGCCGCGCCGCTCGCTCCGGCAATTCGCTCCACAGCAACGCGCACAGCTCGCCACGGCTGTGCGGTCGATCGGCTTCCAGGGCCAGATAAGCCAGCAGGGCGCGGGCTTTGTTGTATTTGAAGTCGCTGACAGGCACGCCCGCTAGCGTCGCCTGGAACGGCCCCAGGACCGAAATCGACAGCGAAACGATTGTCATAATCAATTCCGTGCTGATATGTCGGAATTATAGTCCTCCGGACCTCAGCCGCCGCTCTCGCACTTCTCTAGCACCCGGTTGCTAATCTGCAATCCATGAACGCCAGCGTGAACTACCGGGCCTACCTGCTCCGGCTGTGGCGGGTGGCCGGTGCGCAGTGGCGCGCATCGCTCGAAGACCCGCGCACGGGCGAGCGCCGAGCCTTCGCCACGCTGGAACAGCTTTGGGAGTACTTGACCCAAACGCCGCAGCCCGGCAGCGGTGGCGCGGAGACAGAGAGGCCCGCGCCTTCTGATGAAGCGCGCGTTGACTGAGGCGCTCTGCTCCGCGCGGACGGCCGCAAACAAAAGGAGATCTGGCCACCGAACGGAGACGCATCAACCCGAACACGCCGACCATTCCCGCGGCGCGCATCCTGGCGCGCCCACTCACCTACACATCGGAGACGACCATGCTTACGACACTCGACCTGGACACGCTAAAAGCCCGCCTCAAGGCCACCTGGATGGCCGGCGACTACGTCACCTTTGCCCGTTACATGGAGCCCGGCGCGCTGGAGATCCTGGCCGGCTGGCAGCTCACGCCCGGGCAGCGCCTGCTCGATGTCGGCTGCGGCGCCGGCCAGACGGCCATCCCCGCCGCTCGCGCCGGTCTGCAAGTGACCGGCGTGGACATCGCCACTAACCTGATTGACCACGCCCGCGCCCGCGCCGCCGCCGAAGGGCTGAACGCTCAATTCGACGAAGGCGATGCCGAGGCTCTGCCCTACCCCGACGCCTCCTTCGACGTCGTGGTGAGCCTCATCGGGGCCATGTTCGCGCCGCGCCCCGAACGCGTGGCCGCCGAACTGCTGCGCGTCTGCCGGCCGGGCGGGCGCCTCATCCTGGCCAACTGGACGCCGCCGGGCCTGGTCGGCCAGATGTTCAAAACGCTGGCCAAGCATGTGCCTCCGCCGCCGGGCGTGCCGCCGGCTGTGTTGTGGGGCGACGAGGCCACCGTGCGCGAGCGGCTGTCGGCCGAAGTCAGCGACCTGAAGATGACGCGGCGCTTCTATCCGGCGTTCAACTACCCGTTCCCGGTCCCGCAGGTGGTGGAGTTCTTCCGCCAGAACTACGGGCCGACCCACCGGGCCTTCGCGAGCCTGAGCACCGACGGCCAGGCCGCGCTGCGCCATGACCTGGAACAGGTCTTCGCCGCCTACAACCGCTCGCCCAACGGATCGACGATCCTGCAGGCCGAGTATCTGGAAGTGAGCGCCACCCGGCGCTGAGCGGACCGCCCCGCCCCGGCTTCAGCTGAGCGCCGCCTCACGCAGGCAGCGCCAGCTGAGGCCGGTTGGTGTTAACGCGTCTGGCTCTCCGCGCCGGAGCGGCGGGCGCCGCTATAATGGAAGCTCGCTGCGCCGCCCGGTTGCCCACGGGCAGGCGCACCCGGCCGGAGGCGAGGCAACGCCCATGTCGGACATCATCATCCGCGGCGCGCGGCTCCACAACCTCAAGAACATCTCGCTGGCCATCCCCAAGAACAAACTCGTGGCCTTCACCGGACTCTCCGGCTCCGGCAAATCGACGCTGGCCTTCGACGTGCTGCACAAGGAGGCCCAACGCCAGTACATGGAGTCGCTGGGGATGGTGACCTTTGAGAGCCGCCCGCCGGTGGACGCCATCGTCGGGCTCTCGCCCACCATCCCGGTCGACCAGCACAACACCAACCGCTCGCCGCGCTCCACCGTCGGCACCACCACGGAGGTCTACACGTACCTGCGGGTGTTGTTTGCGCGGGTGGGCCACCGTCCCTGCCCCAAGTGCGGCGCGCAGGTGCCACCCACGCATGAGCTCGCTGAAGGCGTGGACACGGCCTGGGAAGCCGAGGCCGCACCCTTGACGCCTGAATCCGACGACGACCTGGAGGGCTACAGCGCCTGCCCCCAGTGCGGCGCGCCCCTCCCCCAATGGGGCATGGCTTTCTTCTCTTTCAACAAGCCGGCCGGGGCCTGCCCGGCCTGCACCGGGTTGGGCACGATCTACACGCCGGACTTGCCGCAGATCCTGGACGACGCCCGCAGCCTGGCCGACGGCGCCGTGCTTGTCTGGGACCCGCGCATCGTGGCGCGCTATCTGGACAGCCTCAGCTCCGCCGCGCGCCACTACGGCTTCCACTTCGATCCGGCCGCCCCGGTGCGCGCCCTTGGCCCCGCCGTGCGCGACCTGTTGCTCTACGGGGCAGACAGCCCGGCTTTCCGCCGCCACTACCCGGGGAAGGAGCCGCCAGCCACGGTCGGCAAGGGCCGCTTTGAGGGTGTGGTCGCGAACCTGCTGCGCCGCCACGCCGAGCACGCCGCCGATGCGGACACCGACTACCTGGAGAAACTGGAACGCCTGTTGGTGCGCCGGACCTGCCCGGAGTGCGCGGGCACGCGCCTGCGCCCGGAGGCCCGCGCGGTCAGCGTCGCCGGGCGCAGCATCGTGGACATCACGCGCTTGTCGCTGGGCCAGCTCAGCGAATGGCTGGCCGGGCTGAGGGCGGCCTTGCCGAGCGAGGACGGGCTGATCGCCGAGCCGATCCTGGCCGACCTGCAGGAACGCCTGCGCCGCCTGTTGGACGTGGGCCTCGGCTACCTGACCCTGGACCGCGCCACCCCATCGCTGTCCGCGGGCGAGGCTCAGCGGCTGCGCCTGGCCGCCCTGCTCGGCTCCGGCCTGACCGGCGTGCTCTATGTCCTGGACGAGCCCACCATCGGCCTGCACACGCGCGACAACGCCCGCCTGGTCCGGATTCTGCGGGCCTTGCGCGACCTGGGCAACACCGTCCTGCTTATCGAACATGACCTGGACCTCATCGCCGCCGCCGACTGGTTGGTGGACTTTGGCCCCGGCGCCGGGCAGCGCGGCGGCGCAATCGTGGCGGCCGGCCCGCCGGCGGCGGGGGCCGGCCGAGCCGAGTCACTCACCGGGCAGTTCCTGGCCGGCGCCACGCGCATTCCCGTGCCCGCCCAGCGCCGGCCTGTCGACCGGGGCGGCCTGACCATCCGCGGCGCGCGCGAACACAACCTCCAGGACGTCACGGCCCATATCCCGCAACGCACACTGACGGCCGTCACCGGCGTCTCCGGCTCAGGCAAGTCCACGCTCTTGTTCGACATCGTGGACCGGGCCGGCCGCCAGCACTACTTCGGCGCGGCCGATCAGCCGGGCGCGCACGCCGGCCTCGACGGCTGGGAATACTTCGATAAGCTCATCACCGTCGACCAGCGCCCGCTCGGCCGTTCCACACGCTCGAACGCGGCCACCTACACCGACGCCTTCACGCCCATCCGCGAGGCTTTCGCGGCCCAACCGGCCGCCCGCCAGGCGCGCTTGACGGCCCAGTCCTTTTCGTTCAACGTCCCCGGTGGGCGCTGCGATCGCTGCGAAGGCGCCGGCGTCCTGCCGGTGGAGATGCATTTTCTGCCGGAGGTGCTGGTGCGCTGTCCCGTCTGCCGCGGGCGGCGCTTCAAACGCGAGGTGCTGGCAGTCTCGTACCGGGATCACAACATCGCCCAGGTGCTCGATCTGACGATCGAAGAGGCGCTGGCGTTATTTGCGGAGGTCCCGGCCGCCCGCGCCCGTCTGGAACTCATGGCCGAGACCGGCCTGGGCTACCTGCAACTCGGCCAACCCGCCGCGACTTTCTCGGGCGGCGAGGCCCAACGGGTAAAGCTGGCCAAGGAGTTGGCGCGCCGCTCCACCGGGCGCACCCTGTACCTGCTGGACGAACCGACCACGGGCCTGCACCCCGCCGATACCGCCCATCTCATCCAGTTGCTCCAGCGCCTGGTGGAGGCCGGCAACACCGTCGTCGTGGTGGAACACAACCTCGACGTGATCAAGTGCGCCGATTGGGTTATCGACCTGGGTCCGGAAGGCGGCGAGGCCGGCGGCCGGATCGTCGCCGCCGGTCTGCCCGAGGCGGTCGCGGCCCAGCCCGAGTCGATCACGGGCCAGATGCTGCGCGGCCGGCTGTGAGCCCAGGATCAGACGCCGGCCCGCTGAGAGGCGCCTGGTCCGCGTGACCGACCGGCGTGAACGGACTCACCGCATGGAGCCTCACCCCACCAGCGCCGAGGTCGAGCGGGTCGCCGCCATCAGCGATCCGGTCGTCCGCAACCTGCAGATCACGCAAAGCTACCACGAGCTCGCGGCAGCTCTGGCGCGGCGCACCGGCCCCTACGCCAACTGGTGTACCTTCGCCACCTGGGCTTCCAAGCAGGCCGGCCAGACGATCCGCCACGAGGACCTGTTGCGCCTGTTGGAGCGCGGCCTCGCCGCTGCGCCGGCCACCCGGCAAGCAGCGGCCGGCGTCACCGCAGCTGCGCGGCCAGTCGGCGCCCGAGCGGGACAGCTTGACATCGGCCCCGCTGTGGGGCGTGCCCTCATTGCGGGTGCGGCCGCCGAGCGAGCCAGCGCTGCTGTGGCGCGCGGCAACCTGAAGGTCTTCGCGGAGATCGGCCGGGAATTTGCGCGTTTCGCTTCCGACTGCCTGCCGGATACGGTCTTCGAGGCCCAGAACCTCGAGCGTTTCTGCGCCGGGCTGCGGCCGGGTGAGCCACCGGATGGGCAGCGCTACCTGCGCCAGGCCTTCACCCGTTACTACCAGGCGTTCTTTGAGACAACGCCCAAAGCGCGCGCCGAGCTGATGCTGCTGGCCAACCTTGAAATCGGTCTGCACGAGCAGACCCGTTTGCAGCCGGAGATTGCCGAGGCGCTGGAGGGGGTGGCGGTTGATCCCGACCAATTTACGCGCGCGGTGCTGGGGGTCGTCTTCCCGTTCGGCGGCTGGCTCGTCTACGCGCTCCTGCTGGGGCGGCGCCTCCTGCAGCGGCCCGCGCCCCTGGACACAGCCCTCCAGCACCTGTTCGCCGTGGTCCGCCAACAGACCCGGCGGCTCCTGACCGAACATCTGATGACGCTGGGCCTGCCGCACGGCCGCCAGCTGCGGCTGGGTCATGATCTGCGCGCCGAGTTCCCGGAGGCGCTCCAGCAGATAGCGCACCGGGAGTTGCGCGCCCTGCTGGCGCAGATCGACCCCACGCCGGACAGCCTGCGCGAGACCGGCGCCGTAGATTGGGCCGATTTGCCCGAGCGCCTGCACTACATCGCGGACTTGTTTCGCTGCCTGGCCGAAGCCCCGGAGTTGACGGAGCCGCCGTTCTCGCCCGAGCAGGTGGTTGAGCTGAAGGCCGGCCGACGCCCAGGCGGGCTGCTGTAAGCGCTCCAGCCGCTCCGCCTGCGTGGGGGCCGGTGCCCGGCCGGTAAGCGCTGAAAAGACGAACACTGCCGCCGACATTGCCCAAGCCGGCGGCAGCGGAGGCGCGGGCTACGCCCAGCGCGGCACCCGCTCCAGGAATTTCTCCGCGCCCAGCTCACGGCACAGTTTCTTCAATTGCGGCTTGGCCCCGCGCCACGCCAGGTCTCGCAGCGTCTCCGGCATCGGCACATCCCGCCGCAGGGTGGCCAGGCGCCGGAACAGGCGGACCTCCGCCTGATGAGTTGCCAGGCTCTCGGCCAGCCGCTGGGCCCGGCCCGCGCCCAGGCCCCACTGGGTGTGGTCGCCCGGGATGGCCTCCAGGTGGTGATAGCGCGCCAGCACCACCGCCGCCGATTTAGCGCCCCAGCCCGGGACGCCGGGATAACCGTCGGCGGCATCGCCCACCAGCGCCAGCCAATCCGGGAGGGAGGCCGGCGGCACCCCGTATTTCTCGATCACGGCGGCCTCGTCGTAGACGATCTCGCGGCGGCGGTCCCAACACACCACGCGCTGGCCCGTCACCAGCTGGGCCAGGTCCTTGTCCGGGGAACAGACGACGATCTGCTCCACCGAACGCCGACCCTGAAAGCGCGCCACCGCCGTCGCCAGGGCATCATCGGCCTCGAACGCCTTCATCGGCCAGACCACCACCCCCAGCGCCGCCGCCGCCCGCTCAGCCAACGGGAACTGAGCCAGGAGCGCCGGGTCGACTCCGGCGCCGGTCTTGTAACCGGGATAGAGGTCGTTGCGGAAGGACTCGATGACGTGATCGAAAGCCACGCCCACATGGGTCGCGCCGGATTTCGTCAGCAAGAGCAGCAGGCTGCTGAGCAGACCCAGCGCGGCGCCCACCTCCCGCCCGTCTGGGGCCTTGCGCGGCGGCGCGCCATAGAAGCTGCGGAAGAGTTCGTACGTGCCGTCGACGAGATGGATTTTCATGGTTACCTGTCTGCGGGCGCGCGTGGTTGAAAGAGAGTCACCTGCAGGCCGTCCGGGTCCTGCACGCGGACATTGTAATCGCCCCAGGGCGTCAGCACCGGCGGCTGGACCAACACAGCGCCGTGCGCCAGCAGGCGCGGCAGGGCCGCCTCCAGGTCCGGCACCTGGAGCGCCAGCCGGACCTGACCGCTGACGCGGCGGCCCGCCTCCAGCTGATCGATTGTGTCGGCCTGGCGCTCATCGAAGAGTTCCAACGTCGCCTGGCCCATCTCCAGCAACACGGCCCGGCCGTGCTCGCTCGGCCAAACCTGCGCCGGCTCCAGGCCCAGCCCGGCGCAGTAGAACTCCAGCAGGCGCTCATAATCGCGGGAGGTCAGCGCCACCCGCAGTTCCACGACCGGGCGCTCGGGCATTGACGGGGACATGTTCAGCCTTTCCGGGCCGAGGCCCTGTGAGCCAGGCGGCGTTGCGGGGAGCGGGTTGCCGGCTCCGGGCGCACGCCTGCTCGTCAACTCCCAGCGGCGGGTTGCGCCGCGCTCTCCAACGCCTGAAGGTTGCGCACGCTCAGGGCCATCCGTTCGCGCAGCGTCTCAGCCATTTCCGGGAAATCGCCGACCAGGGTATTGAGATTGCCCCGAGACATCGTCAGAAACAGACAAGGCGTCAACGCCGTGAGCGTGGCGTTGCGCGGCTGGTCCGTGAGCAGCGCCATCTCGCCAAAGTGATCGCCGTCCTCCAGGACCTCGACAAAGTGATCGCGCCCGCGCGTGTCCCGGGCGCGCACCTGGACTTGCCCGCGCACAATTAAATAGAACTTATCGCCGGGATCGCCCTGCCGGATGACCGTCTGGCCAGACTCGAAGTACTCGGGCCGGAAGACGCCGGCCGCCTTGTGCAGCGCTTCCGGCGAGAGGCGCGCGAACAGGGCGATGCGCTGTAGACGCCCCGCGTCCACGCGCGCATAGCGGCCGTCGTCGCTCACATCAAAGCCGCCCTGCTTATGCCAGAGCCCATGATAGACGCCGCCGGCCGCCAGGAGCTCGGCATGGGTGCCCTGCTCCACCAGCCGGCCAGTCTGCAGTACAAAGATTCGGTCGGCCTGCTGAGCGGCGAGCAACCGATGCGTGATGGCGATGACAGTCCGGCCCTGCTTCAGCCGCTCCAGGGTGGCGTTGATAGCGGCCTCGGTGGCCGGATCGAGCGCGGAGGTCGCCTCGTCCAGCAGCAGAATGGCCGGATCGGCCAGCAAGGCTCGGGCGAGGGCGATCCGCTGGCGTTGCCCGCCGGAGAGACGCCCGCCGGCCTCCCCGGCCAGCGTGGCGTAACCCTGCGGCATCTGGACGATCAGGTCGTGGATCTCGGCGGCGCGGGCGGCCTGCTCGATTTCGGCGTCGCTGGCCTCGGGCCGGCCCAGGCGGATGTTGTCACGCAGAGACGCGTTGAACAGGTAGTTCTCCTGAAACACCACGCCCAGTTGCCCACGCAGCGATCGCTGCGTGGCCCGCCGCAGATCGACGCCGTCGAGCGTGATGACGCCGGCCTGCGGATCGTAGAAGCGCATGATCAGGCTCAACACCGTGCTCTTGCCAGAGCCACTGGCACCCACGAAAACCACCGACTGGCCGGCCGGGATGGTCAGGCTGACCTGATCCAGATCGCGCCGCTGGCCGCCGTAGGAGAATGTGACCGCCTCAAAGCGGAGGCCGTCCGCAACGCGTTCCAGGGCGCAGGCGTCGGGCGCATCCTGGATGGCCACCCGGGCCGTCAGCAGCGCCTCCAGCCGGCCCAAGCCGGCCGCGGCCTCGATCAGGACCGGCACAACCTTCTTGGCAAACTCGTACGCGTCCTTGGCGACTACGCCCAAGACGGTCATGAACGAGACGTACGCGCCGACCGACAACTCCTGCTGGAAGACCAGCGTCGCCCCCAGGCAGGCCACCAACAGCTGGACCAGCAGCACGCCCAGGCTCGAGATTTTGCTGATCAGCGCCATCGTGAAGCGGGAACGGACAGTGGTGTCCTTGAGTTCCGTCAGCTCAGCCTCAAAGCGCTGTGCGAACCAGTCTTCCAGCACAAACGTCTTGATGATCGCCTGGGCCCGGACGGTCTCCTGCACCATGTTGACGACGTCGGCCTCGCTTTGCCGGAGCCGCACCCCGGCCGCAAGAGAACGGGCCAGCAGGCGCCGCACCACCAGCATCAGGACCGGCAGGGCGACCAGCGCCGCCAACGCCAGGCGCCATTCCAGGTAAAGCAGAAACGGGACATTGATCAGCAGTCCGAGCGTTGTCAGGATGGAATTTAGAAAGGCCTGTGTATAACCGGCCTCCACGGCGCGCAGGTCCCCGCTGAAGCGCGCCAGAATATCACCCAGCCGGATCTTGGCATAGAAATCAGCTGAGAGGCGCTGGAGCTGCTCGTACAGCCGGCGCCGCAGGTCGTTGGCCAGGAGCGCGGTCGCCGCGGCGTTCACATTCTCCCCCGCCAGGGCAGCGCCGGCCATCACTCCAAAGGCCGCCAGCAGTCCGAGAAGGATCAGGGACAAGGGCGGATCGTTCAGCCCGCGCAGGGCGTTGTCCAGGATCAGCTTCAAGCTGTAGGCGAAATAAGTGTGAAAGAGCTGCTGCAGAAAGAGGAGCGCAATCGCCGCCGCCAACAGTCGGGGATGCTGGCGCCAGGCCCGCCAGGCGCGGCTGAGGGTTTCGGGCAGGGTCAGGGGAATGGCCGATTCGAGGGACGGGCTTTTCATGCGCCGGATTTTAACATGGCCTTTCGGCGAGGATCATCGCTGGCGGCCTGTCCGTCCGCCCGCCTCCGCGCCGCTGAGCCTGAGTATAATCGCCTGTGATCCGCCAACCCTGAAGCGGCGCCGGTTCCGGAACGCAGCTAAAATCCCGCCCAGCGCGCCAACGCCGACCAGACCCAGTTCGCCGAGTCGCCTGGCCAGCGCGCATCCCGATCCGTCTCGCCATCGATCGGGGCTGGGACCAGGCTGCGCCCGCCTTCACCTGTGGCAGTTCTATGATCGCTTTCAATCCAAGCACGCGCACTTTCAACCTGTCTCTGCAGCGCAGTTTTTACGCTTTTCAAGTGGACGCCGAAGGCCGGCTCCTCCACCTCGGCTGGGGGCCGCGGCCGGCCGGCGCTGAGGCCGCCGCGGGCGTGACAGGGTCGACCGTCCACGTTAACTACGACACGCCGGCCAGCTTCCTGGTGCAGTTACGGCCGGAAGAACTGCTGACCTTCGGCGATGTTTCGCTGTTCGAGCCCACGCTCAAGGCCAGCTTCCCGACTCTGGGCCAGCCGTTGGCCGCCGGCGAAGCCGCCCACCTGCCGCTGCGCGACCTGCGCCTGCGCTACGTGGACCACACGGTCGTCACCGACGCCCAGCCCGGCGGCGCGCCCGCGCACGGCCAGCCCAGCCTGAATCCAGCCCCGCGCGAAACCGTGCGCGTGCGGCTGGCCGACCCGGCGCAGGGACTGGCGGTGACAGCCTGCTACCGCTTGACGCCTGAACACGATATCGTGGAGCGCTGGTTGGAGTTGCACAACACCGGGCCAGCGCCGGTCACGTTCGACGTCTGTTACTCGGCGTCCGCCCATCTGCCGGCCGGCACGACCGAGCTGACGAGCGTCTCCGGCACCTGGGCGCGCGAGTTCACGCCTCAGCGCGACCGGCTGGGGCCGGGCTTGCGCATCCTGGAGAGCCGCAGCCTGCAGACCAGCCACTTCAGCAACCCCTTCTTTCTGCTCAACCGCCCGGGGCAAGCCTGGGAAGAGACCGGGCTGGTGTACTTCGGCGCGCTGGCGTATAGCGGCAGTTGGCGTCTGGCCTTCGAGCAGCTGCCCACCGGCGCGGTGCGCGTCCATGGCGGCTACAACCCGTCTGATCAGCGGCTGGAGTTGGCGCCCGGCGAGACCCACAGCACGCCCGCCTTCGTCATGGGCGTCAGTGTGGACGGCTGGGGCGGCGCCAGCCGGCGCCTGCACGCCTTCACGCGCGAGCGGGTGCTGCCGAACCCGCCTCGCCCTCTCCCCTGGCGCCCGGTACTGTACAACAGCTGGGAGGCCACCTACTTCAACCTGAGCGAGGCCGGCCAGATCGAGCTGGCTCGCAAGGCGGCCGCCCTCGGCGTGGAGTTGTTCTGCGTGGACGACGGCTGGTTCGGGGCGCGCCGCAACGACCAGGCCGGCCTGGGCGATTGGACCGTGAGCGCGGACGCCTTCCCGAATGGCCTGGAGCCGGTGGTCCAGGAGGTCCACCGCCTGGGGATGCGGTTTGGCCTCTGGATCGAGCCCGAGATGGTCAACCCGGACTCGGACCTGTACCGTGCGCACCCAGACTGGGTCCTGCACTTCCCGGGCCGGCCGCGCACCACGGCCCGCAACCAGTTGATCCTGGATTTCGGCCGCCCGGAAGTGGTCGAGCACATCTTCGCCGTTTTGGACGCCCTGGTCCGCCGGTATCAAGTGGCCTTTTTCAAATGGGACATGAACCGGCTGGCCACCGAGCCGGGTTCCGTGGCCGGCCAGGCCATCTGGCGCCGGCACGCGGAGGGCGTCTATGGGATCATGGATCGCCTGCGCCACGCGCACCCCGGCCTCGATATCCAGAGCTGCTCGGGCGGCGGCGGACGCATCGATCTGGGCATCCTGGGCCGCACCGACCAGGTCTGGGTCAGCGACAACACCGACGCCCTGGATCGGCTTCGGATCCAGGAGGGCTTCAGCCTGGCTTACCCAGCGCGCTGCCTGGAGGCCTGGGTGACGCACGCGCACAACCACATCACCCGCCGGGTCACGGCGTTGAGCACGCGCTTCGACGTGGCCATGCGCGGCGCGCTCGGCATCGGCTCCAGCCTCAACGAACTTAGCGAAGCCGAGCTGGCCGAGTACGCGGCCTACATCGCGTTCTACAAACGACTGCGGCCGATCATCCAGGCTGGGACGCTCTATCGGTTACAGCGTTTGGAAGAAGGCGACGCGTCCGTGATCGAGTACGGGCTGCCGGATGGCCGCGAGGCCGTCTACTCGGTCGTCTTGCGCGATCACCAGATCGGACGGCTGCGCCCGCCCGCGCCGCTGCGCGGACTGAATGCGGCCGGCCTGTACCAAGTGCTCGATCGCGACCAGCGCGAGCTTCACCGCCTCAGCGGCTACGAGTTGATGACGCTCGGCCTGCCCGTGGAAAACACGGAAGGCCCAGGCTATAGCCGCACCCTACATCTACGACAGGTGGACCATGTTTGATCCGACTGAACATCCGCACCGCCGCCACAACCCGCTCACCGGCGAGTGGGTGCTGGTCTCGCCGCACCGCACCAAGCGGCCCTGGCTGGGCCAGGTGGAGAAGCCCAACCTGGCCGAGCGGCCGGCCTACGACCCCGGCTGTTACCTGTGCCCGGGCAACGCCCGCGCCGGCGGCCTGACCAACCCGGCCTACACCGAAACGTTCGTCTTCACCAATGACTTCGCGGCCCTGCTGCCGGACACGCCCGAGGAGCACGCGGCACATCATCGCCTCCTGCGCGCCGAGGGCGAACGCGGCACCTCCCGCGTGATCTGTTTCTCGCCGCGCCACGACCTGCACCTGGCGCGCCTGCCGGTTTCGGCCCTGCGTCCGGTGGTGGACGTCTGGGCCGCGCAGATCGAGGACCTGGGCCAGCACTACCGCTGGGTGCAGCTGTTCGAGAACCGGGGCGAGGCCATGGGCGCTTCCAACCCGCACCCGCACGGCCAGGTCTGGGCCGGCAGCGCGCTGCCCAACGAAATCACCAAGGAACTGCACACCCAGCAGGCCTACTACGGCGAGCACGGGCAGCCCCTGCTGTTAGATTACGCCCGCCTGGAGGCCGAGCGCGGCGAGCGGGTGGTGGTGGAGAACGCGGACTGGCTGGTGGTGGTCCCGTACTGGGCCATCTGGCCGTTTGAGACACTGCTGCTGCCGCGCCGGCCTGTCCGGCGCCTGCCAGAACTGACTGGCGGTGAGCGCGACAGCTTGGCCGAGATCATCCAGCGTCTGCTGATCCGCTACGACAATCTGTTTGAGACGTCGTTTCCCTACTCGATGGGCTGGCACGGCGCGCCGACAGACGGCGGCGCGCACCCCGGCTGGCAGCTGCACGCGCACTACTACCCGCCGCTCCTGCGCTCCGCCACAGTGCGCAAGTTCATCGTCGGCTACGAGATGCTGGCCGAGGTCCAGCGCGACCTGACCGCCGAGCAGGCCGCGGCCCGGCTGCGCGGGCTGCCGGAGCGGCACTATCGGGAGCAGCCCGCGGCCTGAACCCGCTGCGCCGAAGCCGGCCCCGCCCGAGCGCAGCCAATCGAACCAAAGTCGTCAGCGAACTCCCCGAGCCGGAGCGAGCGCTCCGCGATGTCGATCGCGTCCTATCTCCCTCAGGTACCTTGGCGTTCAGCGAGTTGTTGACCGACCGGGACTACCCCTTAACCCAGACGCTCGTGCGCCTGGCGGGGAAAGCCGACCTCCGGTTCAAGAGAAAGCTGGGGGACTTCTTCTCGTGCACGCTCGTGACAGAGCACCAACCTGTGCCATCCGCCGGCCAACCTACGGGCCATCTGGCCGGCGCCCGAACAGCCGCGTTAGCCGTCCTCAGAGGCAAACCTGGTCCAGGCCCTACAGTTGTCCGTCAGTGGCCACCGGCCCAATTGGTAAGCGCTGGGTGCATTCTCCAGGGAAAGTACAATGTCGGAACATAATGAACTGAGCGACCGCGAACGGGAAGTCATAAAACAGCTCCTCGAAGGCAAGAGCAACAAGTTGATTGCTGCCGCCTTGAGTATTTCCGAGCGCACGGTGGAATTCCACCTCAAGAATATTTATGAAAAGTACCAGGTGCGCTCCCGTGTAGAACTGGTGCTAAAGCTACGGTCTTCCACAGTTGTTAGCCAGGGAGGAATTGCCGACAATCAAGACCGTCCCAAGTTCAATTGGGCAACATCTTTGCGAGAAGCCGTCTCTCAAATCGGCAAGGACCTAAACATGGCAAACATAATGAGTTCTGACGCCAGCAACCCAGGAAGGCCAATGACGTTCTTTGAATCGATCCGCGTGTGTCTCACTAAGTTCGCGGAGTTCAGCGGCCGAGCGACGCGGGCGGAGTTCTGGTGGTTTGCGCTGTTCGTCAGCCTGGGGGTCACGGCCTTGGCCTACGTGAGCGAGGCGCTGGGGGGCGCCTTCCTGACAGTGATGCTGCTGCCGTTATTGGCCGCGGGAACCCGCCGCCTCCGGGATACCGGCCGGAGCGGCTGGTGGCAGTTGTTCTTGCTGGCGCCGGTGGGCGGCCTCGTTGTAGTGGGGATTTTGTGGGCGCTGCCGCCCGTCAGCAGCCAAGAAACACGTTCTTAGCTGGCCCCCCATAGCGTCTTCGACGCCAGGGCCGCGCCCTCGGCCAGCGCCCGCAGCTTGGCGTAGGCAATGTCCGGATGCACGGCGCCGAACCCGGCAAAGGTGCCGAAGCCGCAGTCAGTGCCGGCCAACACCCGTTCCCGGCCCACCAACTGGGCCACGCGCACAATGCGCTCGGCCACCAGTTCTGGGTGCTCAATGAAGTTGGACACGCTGTCGATCATGCCCGGCGCCAGCACCTTGTCTTCGGGCAGAGGCACTTCGGCCCACACGGCCCACTCGTGGGCATGGCGGGGGTTGGCGCCCTCAATCAAGAGCATGCCCGGCTTGGCCTTGAGCACCACGTTGACGATCTTGCGCAGCGGGATATCGTGATGGTGCGGGCCTTCATAGTTGCCCCAGCACACATGCATCCGCACCCGGTCGCCGGGCACATTCTGCAACGCATAGTTCAGAGCCTCCACCTGGAGCTCGGCGTTGCGCAGGAAGGTCTCGTCGTCCACATCGCGGAACTTGATGTGCCGCCCCATCGCCAAGTCAGGCGCGTCGATCTGCAGATACAGGCCGGCGGCGACGATGGCCTCGTACTCGGTCCGCATCGCCTCCGCCAGGGCCTGCAGGTAGGCCACCGGCGTTGGGTAGTAGTCGTTGGGCTGGAAGACGGCGATCACGCCGGGCGAGGCCGCGTTCATAAACGCCGCGCCAGCGCCGTGCTGCACGACAGCGGCCTGCAAGTGGCGGATGTCTTCGTGCAGCGCGGCGTGGTCGCGGACGGCGATAGGACCGGTGCACCTGGGCCGGTGATACTGGGGCGTCGCGCCCAGCCGCGACAAGCGATCTTTGAAGGCCGGGTAGTCGTCCAGGTCCTTCGGCGTGGCGCGCGGCACCTCACCGATCTCGAACCCGGTCAGGCGATGGCGGATGTAGGTGGCATAGCTGATCTTGCTCATCTCGCCGTCGCTGACCACATCCACCCCCGCCGACACCTGGCGCGCGACCGCGTCGCTGACGGCCGTGCGCATGGTCTGGGCAAAAGCTTCCGGGTCGTAGGGCTCGCCCCGATCTTGGGCGAAAAGCAGGTCCACTACCGGCTGTGGGCGCGGCAGGCTGCCCACATGGGTCGTTAATATCCGGCCAGGATGGGTCATGGGTCACCTCGTCTTGTTCATTCCGGCGGCCGCCCGACCCACCCTGGCCGGGCCCTCGGTATACCCGTGCGCGTCGACTAATCGGAGCCGGGCGCCAGGTCATTGATGCGGATGGCCGCGGCATGCCGATGGGCGTCCATGCCCTCGTACGTCGCTTGAGCCGCAGCATAGCGCGCCAGCTTGATCGAGGCCGGCGTGTCCACCTCCATGTGGGTGATGATCTTCAGATACATTCCCACCCACAGCCCGCCCGTGTACTGCGCGGCCGCGCCGGTGGGCAGGATGTGGTTCGGGCCCGCGATCTTGTCCGCGTAGACCTCGGGCGTGTTCTCGCCCAGGAAGAGCGAACCGTAATTGTGGAGCTGGGCGAGCACCGCGCGCGGGTCGCGGGTATGCACCTCGAGGTGTTCGGGCGCGTACTCGTCGGCGTAGCGGGCGGCGTCGGCCAGGCTGTCCACCACCACCACCCGTCCGTGATCCTGCCAGGAGGCGCGGGCCACGGCCTCGGTGGTGCGCTCCTTGAGCTGCTTCTCGATCTCGACCAGGGTCTGGCGGGCCAGGGCTTCAGACGTGGTCACCAGGCAGCCGCGCGCGCTGGGGTCGTGCTCGCACTGGGCCAGCAGGTCGGCGGCCACGTAGTCGGCGCGGGCACTGTCATCGGCCAACACCAGGCACTCGCTCGGCCCGGCCAGGAAGTCGATGCCCACCTCGCCGAAGATCTGGCGTTTGGCCTCGGCCACGTATTTGTTGCCGGGTCCCACCACCATGTTAACGCGCGCGATGGTCTCGGTGCCAAAAGCCATCGCGCCGATGGCCTGCACACCGCCCAGACAGTAGATCTCGTCGACGCCCATCTTGTAGAGCGTGTAGAGCACGCCGGGGCTGATGGCGCCGCTGCGGCCCGGTGAGCTGCAGGCGATGATGCGCTTGACGCCGGCCACCTTGGCCGGCATGACGGCCATCACGCCCGTGGTCAGACAAGGATAGCGGCCGGCCGGCAGATAGCAGCCGACCGATTCCACCGGCACCACGCGGTGGCCCATGCGCATCCCGGGCTTGATCTCGGTCTCGAAGGCGGTCAGCCGGTCCTTCTGGGCCTGGGCAAAGGCGCCCACCTGCTCGATGGCATAATCCAGCTCCTCCACCACGGCCGGCGGCAGCTCGTCCTTGGCCTTGGCCGCTTCTTCCATCGGGATACGGAAAGCCGGCGGATCGTAGTTGTCGAACTTCTTGGAATACAGGCGCAGGGCGGCATCGCCCTCAGCCTTCACGCGCCCCAGGATTTCGCGCACGGTCTCCTGCAGCTGGCGGGTATCTTCAGCCGTGACCGGCTTCTCAGCTTTGAGCTCTCGGTAGTACATGGGCAACTCCTGTGTGAAAAGTGAACCGTATCCCGGCTGGCTTACGGAAGCCGCAGCCGGTTATGGATGGCGAGCGGGCCGAGCCGCTTAAAACCTTCGCCGTGGGCCACGCCGTGTTGATAGATGGGGAACTGGCGGCCGCTGTCGCGCAACTGTTTCAGGCTTTGCGTCAGCCCGAGCGTGCCGAACTCCCGGGTCCGCGTCACGTGGTCCAGATCCAGCACCTCAGTCAGGAGGGTGGCGTGGTCGCCGGCCTGCTGCAGCACGCGGCCGTCCGGGTCAACGATCAGCGAACGGCCGCCGCCCAAGGGGCTGAGGCCGTTGAGCCCGATGAAGTAGCACTGGTTGACGATGGCCGTGGCCTGGCTGACCACCAGTTCCAGAGCGCGATCCGAAGTCGGCGTCAGGGTGGGCTGCAAGATGACCTCCGCGCCCAGCCAGGTGAGCGTGCGCGCCACTTCTGGGAACCACTGGTCATAGCAGATGCACAGCCCGAAGCGGCCGACCTCCGGGATGTCGAAGACGCAGAACTCATCGCCGGCTGTCGTTTCGGCCTCAAACGGCAGCCACGGGAACAGCTTGCGGTATTTGGCCGCGAGCTCGCCGGCGGGCGAGATCGCCAGGGCGGTGTTGTAGATGGCCTCGCCGGCCAGCTCGTACATTGAACCCGGCACCAGCCACTTTTGCGTCCGGCGCGCGATGGCGCACAACTCATCGGTGAGCGGACCCGGGATGGGCTGGGCGGTCTGACGCCAAGCCTCCGGCGGGTTGGCTGGCACAAACGGCACCGCGCCGGAGACCGCCAACTCGGGGAACAGCACCAACTGCACCCACGGGAAGCTGCGGGCGAGCTCGTCCATGACGACGCCCATCTGAGCGACGCTGGCGGCCGCATCCCAGGCCACCGGCGCCATCTGCACGGCCGCGATCCCGAATAAGCGCGCCATAGGCGTTCTCTCGATCTCCGGCGGAGCCGGGCGGTTAAGGGCGCCGGCTCAGGCCAGCACCCGCCGGCGCTCGTCGGCCAGCGCCAGCACCCGCTTCCAGCTCTTGATGAAGCTGCTGCGGAAAAGCTGCACCGGGCCGAAACCTTCGAACTCATCCGGGCTCAGGCCGTCGTCCAGGTAGCCGCGCCGGAAGTCCGGCAGTTTCTCGAGCAACTCGTCGATCACGCGCTGCGGCACCAGATTGAACAAGCGCTCCACCACCGGCGGGTCTTGGGCCAGGAGCTTGTCGGCCGTGCCCTCCCAGTTGATGGTGATGTACATCCGGCCGCCCACCAGTTCGGTGAAGTGGTGCAGGCCGCGCGAGCCGCCGCTGACGAAGTGGCAGCGGTAGCCACGCGCCTCCATGACGGCGTAGACCTTGCGCGCCGCGGCCAGACCGGCCTGGTGCAGCACGTCGGGCGAGATGTCGATCTGGTTGTCCGCCACGTACTTCTGCAAGAAGTCGTCGTAGATGCCGGCGATGTGCGACATGAACAACACCGGGGTCTGGCCAGACTCGCGGGAGACGCGCTCGTAAGTCTCGCACAGGGCGATCAGCTGGCTGACAGCGAAGATCTCGGTGGCGTTGATCGGCACACCCTGGGTGATGAGGGCCGCCATCGCCTTGAGACCGACCGTGGTCGCCGGGATCTTGCAGGCGATGTTGGGAGCCACGCGCCGGTTGGCCAACGACTCCTCGATCAGCTGCTCCGGGTCTTCCTCATCGATTGGGTCGCCCTGGATGCTGACGTAGCCGTAAACGCCCCCGGCCTGGGCCAGTTGCGGCTCGAACTTCGCGGCAATCGGCTTGACCAGCTTCTGCTGGAAGACAATGGCGGCCTGGTGGGCGTGCTCGGTTTCACGGATGGCCTCATCCAGCAGCGCCAGCGCGTACGGCCCCTCCGTTGGATGATCCAGCATTTTCTGCGAGTAGGACGGGTTACTGGTGCAGCCCACCGCCCCTTCGGCGATGGCCCAATCCGCCTGCGCGCGGGTGGGGTTGTTGATCCAGAGCCGGGTGGGCGTCTGCCGCGCGACCCGGTGGAAATAACGCTCTGTCATGATGACTCCTCCTCGCCCCACCTCAGCCGTTCGGGTAGGCGGTGCGGAACTTAGCCACGGCTTCGGCCGCCAGCTTAGCCAGCGAGACTCCGTCGGCCATGACCGTCAGCAGCTGATAGCCTTTGTCGAACAGGTTTTGGGCCTGTTCCCAGGAGTTGGCCACAGTCGCCAGGGCCTTGCCGGAGCCCAGCACCCGCGCCTCGATGGAGGCGATGGCGGCCTTGACCGCGGGCTGGCTGGGGTCGGCGAAGTGGCCCAGGGAGGTGGCCAGGTCCATCGGGCCGATGAAAATTCCGTCCAGGCCGTCGACCTTTAGGATCTCGTCCAGGTTGGCCACAGCTTCCGGCGTCTCGACCGCGATCATGACGAAGATCTCGGCGTTGGCGTGGTCCAGGTAGGCGCGGATGTTCTGGCCGTAGCCGGCGGCGCGCGGGCTGCCGGCGATGCCGCGCACGCCCTGCGGAGGGTAACGGCAGGCGCGCACAGCGGCGGCGGCCTCGGCAGCCGTGTTGACGTACGGCACCAGGACGCCGGAGACGCCGGCATCCAGGATGCGCTTGAGGCTGACGAAGTCGTTCCACGGCGCGCGCACCAGCGGGGTCACGCCCGAGCCGTTCATGGCCTGGAGCTGGCTCACCAGGCTGGCGATATCGCCGGGGCCGTGCTCCAAATCGATCAGCAGCCAGTCGAAACCGGCCCGGCTCATGATCTCGGCCGTGTACGGGCTGGCGATCTGCAGCCAGGCGCCCACCGTGCGGCGGCCGGCCCGGAGCTGATGTTTGAGCGGATTGGTGAACGGGGTGGCAGCGGGCATACGTTCCTCGCGAACTCCGGGGGCGGGCCGCCGCCCAGCCGGGCCGGCGGCTCCGCCCCTACGGGAATCAGTCTCTGAACAGGATGGTCGGGATGTTCAGCAGGCGGCCGACCTCTTGCAGCTCACGCACGTAATCGCCGGCGACGCCGGAGATATGGTTGGAGCCGAACTCGTCCACCAGATGCTCGAAATCCACGTCGACTTTGACAAACGCTGTCGGGAGTTGATGCCGGCCGCGGGCCGCCACAAAGGCCGCGTACTCGGCCTCCGTCGGCTCGACGGCCTCGCCCGGCAGGATGGCCAGGACATATTGGCCCGCCCGACGATACAGGCGCGCCAGGGTCAAGGTGCCGGGGGCCGCCCGGAAGTAGGTGATGGCGCCGCCGCCGGGCCGCATGGCCGGGCGCAGCTCCAGGCGGCGCATGTTCTCGGCCGGGTCGTTCGAACGGCCGGCGTACCACGAGCACATCCCGCCGCAGTTGGGCAGATAGATCGTGCGCGTCTCGGCGTTCAGATAGCTCAGGTCAGCGAACAAAGTCGGCAGACCGCCCGAGACGTGCTTGAGAATCTGCATCGTCAACGCGCCATCGCCATCGGCCTCGCAGGCCAACGCGAACGACTCTTTGCGGCCGGCGGCGTCGTAGGGACCGGGCATCAGCGCCGCCGACAGGCACTGCGGCACATAGTGGTTGGTCAGGTCCGGCATGCACTTGACCGCGCCGAAGTCCAGTTTCTTCTCTGCGATGATCTCCTTGGTGGCCAGATAGCAGCGCGCCTGGAAGGAGAGTTTGGCCGGCGTCAGGCCCTGGTCGTTGTAGCCGACGCTGGCCGTGGTCTGGCTGAGCCAGGCCACCATAGCCTCGGCTGGCGCTTCGGCCATGGCCTCGGCCCGGCGGATGATCTCCAGTTGGTCGATGTGCTCCACGTCCACGCCGAAGAGCTGCCGCCATTGCATCGGGTCGAAGGTGCCGGTGTCGATGCCCAGCGAACGCCCGCCAAACAGGCCGAAGACCTCGCCGCGCAGACGCCGCACCGCGGCGGCCGCCCGCAGAAACGGCAGGGCCTTCGGCCCCACCCGGCCGGTTTCGAAGTCCTCGCGGATGCGCAGGTGCGGGTAGCCGATCTGCGTCAGCGCGCCTCCAGCCCCCAGCAAGCCGACCGTGCCGTGCGTGCCGGCGTGCTGGTTGGAGACCAGGGCCGTGGGCAGGCTCAGGCGCTGGACGCCGCGCACCACCAGGTTGGGCGCCGTCCAGCACGGGACGTGCGCGATGAAGGCCTCGACGCCGGCCGCCTGAAGCGCGTCCACCTGGGCGTCGATCTCCTCTTTGGCGCGCGCCACCTCGGCCGCCGCGTGCAACTCGATCGGCAGGCTGCCGAAGTAAGCCAGCGCCGCTTCGTGCCGCGGCACGGTCAGCCCCTTGAAGAGCCGCTCCCACTCGTGGACCCGCTCATCGCCAAACGTGATCAAACCAACCTTGGGCGCGCTCATGGTACCAACCTCACTTCTCCATCTTCCGGGGGAAGGCCTGAATCATCCGGCCGCCATCCGGGTAGATGCACTGCCCCATGATGTAACTCGAATCGTCGCTGGCCATGAACACACAGACCCGCGCGATCTCCTCGCACGAGGCGATGTAGCCGATGGGCAGGCGCTCCATCAGCTGGTTGTGCTTGGCCTCATTGTTCACCACCCGCTGCATTAACTCGGTCATCACCGGGCCAGGCCCGACGGCATTGACGCGGATGCCCTTGTCGATCAGGGCCAGGGCCATGGCCTTGGTCATCTGGTTGACGGCGCCCTTGGCCGCGCAGTATGGCACCTGGTCCGCCAGGGCCAACACGGCCATGACCGAGGAGATGTTGATGATGACGCCCGGCCGCTGCTGGGCGATCATGACGCGCGCCGCGGACTGGCTGAGCATGAACGTGCCCTTGAGGTCCACGCCCATCACCCAATCCCAGTCCGAGTCGGTGATGTCCATGAAATTGGCGCTGTGGTTGACGCCGGCGTTATTGACGACGATGTCGATGTGCTGGTAGCGGTCCACCGCGGCCTGCACCAGCCGCTCCACATCCGGGCGCTGGCTCACGTCGCACGTCACGAAAAAGGCGTCGCCGCCCTGGTCGCGGATACCTTGCGCCACCGCCTCACCCAACTCGGCCGTCCGGCCGGCGAGCACGACCTTGGCGCCCTCTTTGGCATATTCCTGGGCCACCGCCACACCGATGCCCTTGGTGGCGCCGGTGACGATAGCAACTTTGTCTTGGAGCTTCATGCGCGGTCTCTTTCTCGGGGGCCGGCCGGCGATTGCCGCTGGCCGGCCGAATGGCTGCTTACGCTGAGCGGACCGGTCCTCTGGGGGCCGGCCAGCCTCCGACTGCGCGGCGGTCAGCCTGAGCGGCGCCGGTCCCCGTGGAAGGAGGTCCGCCGATCCGCTCAGGCTGCTCAGTTCAGCCGCGGCCAAAACGAGCGCTACTTCACCGGCGGTTTGACGCCCACCGGCCAGCGCTGCATGATGTCGTCGATCAGGGCGCAGACATTGTCCACCACGCCCGTCACCAGCTTCTCGCCCTTCGCGCGCGTCGCTTTGGTGGCGTCGCCGATGATGCCGTTGTCCAGCTCCTTGTACTCGGGCCGGGCAAAGGTGCCCTCAAAGTGGTACATCATGCCCGGACCGGGGCGTTGGCCGGGGGCAATGATGAACTTGCGGTCCACCAACGGCGTGCCGCCGCCCTTGGCGGCCTTGCTCATGTCGATGTACTGCGGATACAGGTACAGGCCCATCGAGGTCTCGGCCTCGTCGGCGTGCCACATGTAGTCCACCAGCGCGTTCTTGTCGTCGCGCAGGAAGTCATACCAGTGCAGGGACAACGTGAAGTGGCCGGCCAGCCCGAGCTTGTGCACGGCCACCAGCGTGGTCGAGACCTGGCCGTGGGCCGAGAGGATGATGAACTTGTTATAGCCGGAGACGGCCGCGCCCTGGATGATGTCGCACAGCAGGCCGATGTGGGTCTCGTAGCTGAGCGGGATGTTGCCGGGCATGTACCAGTGATGGTACGGGTGCGAGCCGTACATGGGCGTGTTGAGCAGCATCGCGCCCGACTTCTTGGCGATCAGCTCTGCCAGGCCGATCGCGTTGTAGTTGTCCACGCCGCAGGGCGCGTGGGGACCGTGCTGCTCGGTGGCCCCGATCGGCAGGATCGCCAGGTCACAGACCTCTTTGGCCCAGCCCACCACTTCGCCGGCCGTCAACTCTGACCACCACAAAAACCGTCGCTCTTTCATTGTCGTGCTCCCTTTCTGAGTGTGAACATCGAGGCGCCGGTGGCGCGCTCAATAGGAAAAGTCGCCGGCCGCCTCAGGCGGCAGCGGCCATAGGCGTCAAGGGGCGGCTGACCCCCAGCTCGGCGCCCAGGACTTTCAGTTCTTCGTAAAGCTTCGGCGGGATCGGCAAGCCCTGCGCCCGGCGTTTCTGCGCCGTGCGATATTCGATCTCGCCCGGCAGGAACAGCTCCGCGTTCGGGTCCCGCATCGGCGCCGCCTTGAGGCGGGCGTAGAAGGCGCCCATGCGCGCCTGCATCTCCTCGGGCTGAATGATGGCGGCCAGGTTGAGCGCGATCATCAGGTGCCCGGTCAGGCTGGGGTCGTCCGGATGGGCATACATGCTCTTCATCTGATCCCCAAAGACGCCGCCCGTGATCAGGCCGCAGAGGATGTCCACGGCGTAGGACAACCCCAGGCCCTTGAAGCCGCCCATCGGCAGGAGGAAACCGGCGAAAGCCTGGTCGGGGTCGTCGGTGGGCCGTCCGTCCTTATCCGTCGCCCAATCGAGCGGGATCTTCTCGCCTTTCTTGCTGGCCAGCAGCAATTTGCCGCCGGCCACCGCCGACAGGGACATATCCAGCACGAACGGGAAGTCGCCATAGGTGGGAATGGCGATGGCGATCGGGTTGTTGCCCGTGATGGGCTTGCTCCCGCCGGGCGCCACGATGTTGGGGATGACGTTGGTCATGGCGATGCCGACCATGCCGCGCTCGGCCGCCAGGCGGGCATACAGGGCCGCCGCCCCAAAGTGATTGCTGCGGATGGCCCCGACCACGCCGACGTTGTGGATCTCGGCCAGCTCGATGGCGCGCAACATGGCATCGCGGCCGACCACAAAGCCCGGGCCGTCGTCGCCATCCATCACCTCCAGGCCTTGACTGCCCCGCAGCAGCCGCGTCTGAGGCCGCGGGTTCAGGGCGTGTTTGCGCAGGCGTTGCAGGTAGGCCGGCAGACGCAGGACGCCGTGCGAGTCGATCCCCCACAGATTGGTGTTGACGAGGCACCGGGCGCAGTACGCGGCATCGTCAGGCGCCAGACCGGCGCGCCGGAAGAGCTCGTCCACAAACGGCTCGAGGTCTTCCGGCCGGACCAGCACATCATTCTCAGCCATACCAAGCTTTCTCCTGCTCGCGGCTCCCAGAGAGTCGCAAGCCGCTTATGGGCAGATCAACGTCGGCAGCAGGCTGCGCCGCAATACATGATCAACCGTGCTGCCCAAGGCAATCTCCAGAAAAGGGCCGCGCCCATAACCGCCCATGATGATCAGATCGCTGGCCTGCTCGGCGGCCTGCCGGAGCACGGTTTCAGCCACCGGCCCAGTGGCGACGTGGTAGGTGGCGGACAGGCCGCGGGCCGTCAGCTGCTCGCGGGCCTGCGCCGCGGCCGCGGCCGCGTCGAAGCCGCCGGCGCCGACGCACACTACCGCCAACGCCAGGCTCCAGTGCTCGGCGCAATAGGCCGCGACCTGCAGCGCGCTGTCGGCCTTGGGGCTGCCGTTGTAGGCCACCAACGCCCGGCCCAGGCGCACGACCCGCGGCTGCGGCGTAACCAGGAGCGGACTGGCACAATTGCGGACCAGCGTGCGCAGCCCGGAGCTGAGCTTGGCCCACGGCTCCGGCCGCGGTGGATGAGCCAGCCGGACGATGGTCATGTCCACCCAGGCCGAACGCTCACAGATCCGCTCGGCCACCTCGCCAGCCTCCACTGCCAACCGACCGGGGATACCGGCCGCCTGACAGCGCTGCTCGAACTCCGCCTTGACGGCCCGGGCGTGCTCGTCGGTGCGCTGGCCCGGCTTGGGCACGACGTACAGGCCCAAGACCCGGCCCCGCTCGCGGCGCGCCACTTCGCCGGCCAAGGCGAGCGCGGCCCAACCCGAGCGCGCGCCAGTGACGGGCACCAGCAAGTTGGTGAACAAGCGAAATGCCGATCCCAGCGCTTCGCCAGCCGGCCCAGCTTGCTCCCGCCGCCAGTCACCGGGCCGCACGCCGGCTATGCCAGCGGGCTCCCGATCACGCAGCCGGGTCAACACCCGGCCCACAAAGCTGAACAATCCGGGCTGGGCCGCCGGCTGGTCGTCGAGCGCTGGCGCGCCGCGCTCAAACTCCCAATCCAGAAACTCTTCCAACAACAGCCGATAACCGGACACCGCCAAATACAGGTCGGCCTCGGTGCGGCCCGGGAAACGCGCCAACGCCGCATGCTCCTGGATCACGCGGGCCACCGGCAGATAGACCTGGTCGTACCAGTCGACAATGGCCTCCGCCTCCGTCACCTCCCGGCGCTGTTCCACGCCCATGACGTAGCGGTGCAGCCGGATGTGGCGCTCCAATTCGGCGTAGTGGCCAAGGCGCGTCAGCTCCAGATTGGCGCCGGGGCGGAGCCGATCCAGTTGCGTCCGCTCCAGGAAGTCCACATAGCGCGCCTTCAGGATCAACTCGCGCGGATCCGTTTCCGGCGTCAGCGGCACCCGGCTGCGCACTTCCGTGACAAAGGCCTCAATATGGGTGACGCCCAGATCGCGGGCCACCGAGACACGATGGTTGCCGTCCAGCACAAAGTAGACTTCCCCGACTTGATAAACCTCGATGGGCGGCAGCCCCTGCGTATCCTTGAACCGATACTTGATTTCCGACCAACGGTGTTCGGCGTGATCGGTCAGGGGCAGGAAATCACGGGTGAAATCGCCCGGCCGGCCGACACTGCCGACGATGGCCGCGATGGGAATCTCGCGCAGCGTCCGGCGTCCGGTCAACTCCATATGCAGCCGTTGGCGGACGTCCTCGAAGTCGAGCAGGTCGATGGACTTGCCTGTCAGGCGCGCCCAGACTTGCTCGAGTTCGGCCCGGAACCGGGCCCGTTGAAAGTTGCGCGTGTAGCGTGTGTATTCCATCAGCGAGCGCCGCTGAGCGGCAGCTTACGCCGCCGCCTTAGTCGTGATAGAGCTGCTGCAGGACGTCGAACTCGTTCCACGTCATCCACTCTTCCGTGATCCGGCCGTTCCGGATCACGTGCTGGGTGATCCCCCACATCGTCACCCGCCGGCCGGTCGGCGCCCCGTAGATCCCAGGCCCGGTGTGCGTGCCCACCAGGCTCCAACGCGTGGCCGTGGTATAGCCCTCGGCGTCGTTGCCCATCCAGTACAGGTCGTCCACCGCGAAGACCAGGTCCGGGAAGGCCGCAATCATGGAGAGCACGAACGCCTGCAGTTCGCCCACCCCGTAGAAGGCCCGGTCCGTCACCCCGTAGAAACGCACGTTCGGCGCGTAGGCGTCACCGATCCGCCCCACCATCCGCCAATTCCAGACATAGTGGAAGGTCCGGCGCAGAAAGTCCTCCACATCAAAGCCGGCCTGCGTGGACGGCGGCAGGTGCGCGGGTTTGCCCTGCCCCGGCAGCCGCGCTGGCTCGCCAAAGCGCGGATCGTTCAGCGCGCCGGCCTGAAGCCGCTGGTTGCCCAATTCGCGCGCCTTCGCCCGCAGGTCGTAGCCCATCTGCTGCAGCATGCTGGTGGTGTTGTAGATGACGTGCTCCAGGACGATCTCGTTGGCCACCGACACGCAGTTGGCGATCAGCCAGAACTGCAGCCTGCGGCCGGTGGGCGGCCCGAACTGGCTGAAGCCAGTGTGAGTGGCCTTCAGGACCGTCCGGTGCGAGGTGTAGAAGCCCACCTCGTCGTCGCCGGCCCAGATGATCTCGTCCGCGATCAGGCGGATGTCCGGGAAGGCGTTGATGAACTGCGCGGTGTTGGCGATGACCGGGTCGCGCCCCCAATTCAGCCCATAGTCGTCGGTCACCGGCGTCCGGTGGCTGTACAGCTCATAGATATAGCCGACGTCCTTCTGCTCCCAGACCTTGTGGGTGGCGCGGACGATGAAGTCGATGATGTCAGTGTAGTGCGGCTCGAAGCCGCGCAGGCTCTGGCGGCGCGGGCCGGGCCGCAACAGCTGCTGATCGGTGCCGAACTTGGTCCGCAGGGAAATGCTGTAATCCGTGGGATTGCGGCGCGGGCCGGTCTGATAACGCAGGGCGTGGGTGTCCAGGCGCGCGGCGTTCTCGGGCGGCAGGTAGGCGCTGGCTGGCGTGGCGCTGGTCGGCGACGGTTCGACGGGGGCGGCGGCGGGCTGTTCCGACATGAGGGGCTCTCCTGGCTGAGGGGTGCGGGAACGCGTGGAGCGGGCCACGGTCACTCCCTGAGAATCTGGGCCAGCACTTCAAACTCGTTGAACATCATCCACTCTTCCGTGATCTTGCCATCCTTGATCACGTGCTGGGTAATGCCCCAGATATAGACGCGCCGGCCGGTGGGCTGGCCATAGACGCCCGGCCCCGTGTGCGTGCCCACCATGCTCCAGCGCGTGGAGGTGGTAAAGCCCTCGCGCTCATTACCCATCCAGTACTGGTCGTCGATGGTCACCATCAGGTCCGGGAACATGGAGATCAGGGAGATGACAAAGGCTTGATACTCGCCGCGCCCGTAGCCCTGCCGGTCGCTGGGGCCGAAGAAGCGCATGTTGGGCGCGTAGGCGTCGCGCACCTTGCCGAACATGCGCCAGTTCCAGATGTAGTGGTACACGCGGCGCAGGAAGTCGCCGGGGTCAAAGCCGCCCGTCGGGGCCGGCAGGTACTCAGGCTTGCGGTGGCCCAGTTGGCGGTCCGGCTCGCCCAGGCGCGGGGCCAGCACGCTGTCCCATTGGACTTGGCTGCCGAACTCGCGCGCCTTGGCGCGCACGTCATAGCCCAACTGCTGGAGCTGGGCCGAAGTGTTGTACAGCACCCACTCCTCGCGGATCTCGTTGGCGATGGTCCAGCACTCGGCGATCAGCCAGTAGTGCACCTTGCGGCCGGTGGGCGCGCCGTGCGCGCTATAGCCAGTGTTGGTGCCCCGGAGCACGGCGCGGTGCGAGGTGGTGAAGCCCACTTCGTCGTCGCCGGCCCAGACGACCTCGTCGGCGTAGCCGCGGAAATCCGGGAAGGCGTTGATGGCCTGCAGGGTGCCGGCCACCACGCGTTCGCGCCCGAACTGCTGGCCAGAGTCATCCTGCACCTTGGACTCCATGCCGTAGAACTCGTAGATGTAGCCGACGTTCTTCTCCTCCCACACAAAGTGTGTGGCGCGGACGATGAAGTCAATGATGTCGGCGTAGTGGTCCTCAAAGCCGCGCAGGCTCTGCCGGCGCTGGCCGGGGATATGCAGGAGCTGGTCCGAGCCGAACTTGGTCCGCACGGAGATGGAATAATCCGGCGGGTTGAGGCGTGGCTGGCCGTGGGGCCGCAGGACATGGGTCTCCAGCCGGGCGCGATTCTCGGCCGGCAGGCCGGCGGCGTCCGGCCGGGCGAGGGTGGTACTCAACGACTGGCGGGGATCCTGGGGCTCGTTATCCATGGCAGTGTCCTTAGGCCTTGGCCCGGCGGGCCAGGTAGAGCTGTTTCAAAATTGCCAGCTCATTGATCAGCGTCCATTCGTCCACAATCCGGCCGGCCCGGATCAAGTGCTGGGTCAAGCCCCACACGCGCACCCGCTGGCCGGTCGGCTCGCCGAAGCGGCCGTGCCCGGTGTGCGTGCCAATCAGGCTCCAGCGCATGGACGTGCGGTAGGTGTCCGGGCCTTCCTGGTTCCAATACAGCTGGTCGATGCTGAAGCGCGCGTCCGGGAAGGCGGCCAGCAGGCCGAGCACAAAGGCGGTGTAGTCGCCGCGCCCGTACTCGCTCCGGCCGTGGGTCTGATGGAAGAGAACATCCGGTGCGTACACGTCGCGGATGACGTTGAACATGCGCCGGTTCCAGATCTCGTGCAGGTGGCGGCGCA